>ENA-UOOK01000700-UOOK01000700.1-fermentation-metagenome-genome-assembly--contig:-NODE-700-length-44524-cov-26.262070_pt1 | contig 44524 bp, 33 predicted proteins | sample MGYA00245777_ERZ724023 | MGnify/ENA primary metagenome ERZ724023 (study PRJEB28704, sample SAMN03018312) | fermentation metagenome | biome: anthropogenic terrestrial biome; feature: soil; material...
TCGAATACTTCCGGGGTGCGTCGCGGATTGGGACCCGTCTATGTCCGCAGTTCGTGTATCACCTGCCACCCCGGCTACGGACACGGGAAAAGGATGGAAAGATACAGCGCCAACGATCACGGAAACGGATATCTGCTGGTTGTCGTAGATAAAAATACGCAGGCTTATGTGCCGGAACTTACCGGTATGCCTCAAACACGCGCGACGGCTCCTTTCCTGCCTGCAATCGATGAGAAAGGCATCCGCATCGAATGGAAAGAATACACAGACGAATTCGGTAACAAATTTCCCGACGGGGAAACTTATAGCCTGATTTATCCGGAAGTAACGATCGATCCGGCATCTATCAATACCGATCCGAAACCGACGAATTATATGGTGAAACTCGAAGCAACGATCGGCATCTACGGCACGGGACTGCTCGATGCCATCCCTGATGATTCGATTATCGCAGAATATCATCGACAGAAGGCCCTCGGTCGAACGCTGAACGACGCGAAATACGCCCCTGCCAATTTCATTACCGAAAACGACGGCACCAAACATCCCGGACGCTATACGTACGGCCTGACTCGCGGTACATTGCAAAACGGTCCCGGTGCCAACGCCATTTGGAATATCACGAATGTTACCCGTGAAAACCGGCGCGGCAATTATATCACAAAAGCTTACGCCCGTGCCATGTCGAAAAATCCGGACGTACAAGCTTCTCTCAAAAAAGATGAGACAACCATTTATAATGAATTGCTGGCGACTGATCTGCAGCCGGAAATGCCGACCGAAGATTATGTCAATTTCATGATCTGGCATCGCGGATTGGCTGTCCCTGCTGCCCGTAATCTCGACGATAAGGAGGTGCAACACGGCAAAAACATTTTTTACAGTATCGGCTGTACGAGTTGTCACAAGCCTTCATGGACTACCGGACCGGATAACTATACCGGCGATACGCTGGTGGTAAACAAACTGCCGCGTTATCCCTATCAAAAGATATGGCCCTATAGCGACTTGCTTCAGCACCGGTTGGAAATGGTGAATAATATCCGCACCGGATGGTGCCGTACTACGCCGTTATGGGGGCGCGGACTGTCGCAGTTATGTACAGGCGCTTCCGATCATTTACACGATATGCGCGCCCGTAACTATACCGAAGCCATTATGTGGCACGGAGGAGATGCGAAACATCCGCGCGAAAAATTCAGGAACTTATCCAAAGAAGATCGCGATGCGTTGGTGAAGTTTTTGGAATCCATTTAATCGGAAAACCGGAAGGAAAAACAAAACATCGGCTACAGGGTAATAATCAATGTCAATGATATATAAAACGATATCCAATCAGGATGTAAATGCAGAGACCCGTCTTTCTATTTTCCCCTCGGAAAACGGTTCATCGGAAATACATGCCATGATTCGGCTATTGGATAGAGAAGCGACGACTGAACAACAATTTTATGCGATAGAGACAGTCTTCGCCTCTTTACAACGGGAAACAGGAGAACTGAAAAATTGCACCCCTGTACTGAAACGATATTTCGTAAGTGATGCCATCAATCAGGCGCATTTGCTACCGGAACAAAAAGAGATCGCCATATCCGTTGTACAACAACCGCCACTGAACGGAACGAAAGTGAGTCTTTGGGTATATTGGGTGGAAAACGGACAAGTGAAAAATTGCGGAGAAAATACCGTATCCCTCCAACGCAACATCTATACTCATCTGTATACAACGCAAATGCACAGCAGGCAGAAGAACGAAGGAATCGAAACCGGTCGTCTTTTTGACCGGTATGCCGAAATACTTACTAAACAAAATTGTTTGCTGAAAGATAATTGCATCCGGACATGGATCTATGTTCAAGGAATCGATATTCATTACGATCGCATGGCAACCATGCGTAAAATGCATTTTAAACAAGAGGGATTAACGGATAAAACCCATTATATAGCGAGCACGGGAATAGAAGGTAAATATATATATCCCGAAACCATCGTGCTAATGGATGCTTACAGCATTTCGGGCATTCGTCCGGAACAGGTCGCCTACTTGAAAGGGTTGTCGCATTTGGCGCCTACCATCGAATACGGAGTGACTTTCGAAAGGGCTACGGCAATCGATTACGGCGACCGTCGGCATATTTATGTTTCAGGAACCGCTAGTATCGACCGTAAGGGACAAGTGGTTGCCCCGTTCCGTATCGACAAACAAATAAAACGCACATTGGAAAATATCCGGGTGTTGCTTGCCGAAGGCGGCGCAGCTATGGACGATATTGCCCAACTGATCGTTTATCTTCGGGATCCGGCGGATTATGATTTTGTCGAAAAATATCTGAACATACAGTATCCCGACCTTCCCAAAGTAATCGTTTGGGCGCAGGTATGCCGTCCGGAGTGGTTGATAGAAATGGAATGTATCGCGGTAAAAACTTCGGAAAACAGAGCGTTTGAGAATTTCTGATAGTCATTGAGACCGGTCCATTGCGTTTTTTCCTTACAGTAATAAGGATAAATCTTTAACGAAACAGACCTTACATCACAAAAGAATGATAAGGAGTCTTTATAGAAATATATTTACTCAATAAATCATGATATAAAATCATTGAAGGCAGATATTAAGTTATTAAAAAATGATTTCACCTCCTTGTAATACGATTAAATATCATCAAAGGAAGATTTAAGACCATTAAAAACAGATACGGGATTATGAAAGAAAGATACAGGATTATGAAAGAAAGATAAGAAAACGGATCGTTCGGAAAACTTATCAAGATATTAGCTTGTTATATCCTTAAATAAGATTTACTTATCCTATCAAAGAAAACAATTATCGATATGACAAAAGAAAATAATACGCAATTGCCGCACAACGGCCAATGGATTATGAAAGCGGTCGAAGAAGAAAAGATATCATTCGCTGAATTGGGAAGGCGGATGGGAGTAGACCCCAGCTCTTTCAGACAATATGGAGAGAGCGATTCGCTACAGATGCGCATTTGGTGGAAATTGGGGTTGGCCATAAACCGCAACCTCATTGCGGAAATAGGCGACCGGTTTCCCGTTTCCTACGAGACGAAGCGCGAAAAAGAACGGGTTGCCGAACGGAATAACCTGCAAAAAGAATTGGAAAAAGCACAGGCGGAAATCGAAAAACTAAAAACCCAACTGGAGGTTTACCAACGCATCGTAGAAAAACGGTTATGAAGACAAACAAATTAGCGAGAGACTTATCCTTCGGGATTTTACTGCTGTTGATAGTCGTCCTTGCAACGGCTACTGTCGTCGAGAAACTCTTCGGCACGGAACATGCCGTCGAATGGATTTACGGCTCATGGTGGTTTGTTGTCCTTTGGGGCATTGCGGGGGTGATGATGCTGGCATTTATCGTCCGGGCAAAACTTTATCGGAATTTGCCTGCATTTCTGCTGCATTGTTCCTTCCTCGTTATCTTACTCGGCGGGTTGGTCACCTACCTTTGCGCCGAAAGGGGAGCGATGCATATCCGTCAAAACCAGATTCTCAATTATTTTGTTTCGGAAGACGGCAGCCGCCGCGTGCCGGTTCCTTTCGATATAAAAATGCTCTATTTCGATATCGAGTATCATCCCGGCACGGATCAGCCTGCCGACTACCGGAGTTTTATAAAAGTGGACGGGGAGGTTCACCAGATTTCGATGAACAAGATCTTTAAAAAATCGGGCTACCGTATTTACCAGATGAATTACGACAGCGACGAGATGGGCGCTACGTTTCTGGTAAGCCACGATCCATGGGGCGTAGGCATCACGTATGCCGGCTATTTGCTGCTGGGCATAGCCATGTTATGGATATTGTTCCTGCGCATCGGGTGGAAAGGAATGCTTTTCACGGCAGTACCCACCGCCATGGTTTGGCTGTACATTTCGCGTATCAACCCGATGACACCGATCCTGCGCACGCCGATGCTGGCCGCCCATGTATCGGTGATCATGGTGGCTTATATGTTATTATTATATATAGCCGTCACATCTATTATCGGGCTCTGCGCTAAAAAGCGAAGAGAACGCTTTTACCAAACGAATTCCACCCTGCTTTATCCGGCCGTATTTTTGCTTACGGCAGGCATATTTATCGGCGCGGTATGGGCGAACATCTCCTGGGGACGTTATTGGGGATGGGATGCCAAGGAAACATGGGCGCTGATCACCTTGTTGATCTATTCGCTGCCGATGCATGCGAAAAACATCCCCTTATTTTCAGATCCCCGTAAGTTCCACTTATATTGCTCCATCGCGTTCGTTGCCGTATTAATGACGTTCTTCGGCGTTACCTATGTATTGGGAGGCATTCACAGCTACGTGTAAACTGAGACTAAGGGGACAAGGAGACCAAGGGACAAAGGGTACCCTCCGTCTTCCCTATCTTTCCTTACACCAGCAACACGGTCACGCCTTTGGGGCCATGGGCTCCAACGACCAATGCCTGCTCGATATCGGCTGTTTTAGACGGGCCGGAAATAAACACGCCGAATCCTTTCCCGTGCATGTCCAGTTGGTTATAAGCCTCATGCATCGTGTTAACGATACGGTGCTTATCGAGGATGATCACCAAATACTCCGAGATAAAATAGAGCGCTTTGTATTTCACATTCTGAGGGATCCATACGCATCCGTTTTCGGCCACGCCGAATTCGCCTTTGACCACACCCAGATTGATTCCTATAAGGGTATGCGCATCTTCCCGCTCATCGGGGTTGAACGTAGCGACCGTCACTTCGGGCAAATTGGAAGCAATGGTCTTCGCTTCGGGATAAAGCCCGGAAATGACGGCATTCAAGTCTTCGCCGTCTTCCAGTACCCGTGCATGGCCTCCTACCCCTTTACTGATATCGATAAACTGCGATAGTTTATCGGCATAAGCTGTCGGCACAAACGCGTCCAGATCGGGCATTTCATATTGCTCGTCAATATTTTTACGTATATTTTCTAATATGGATAGTTTACTTGACATAATGGTACGAATTAATGATTCAACTTCTTGTTGGCTCCTTTCACTTTTCCTTTTTTCCACATGGAGGTGAACGACTCTCCGGCAAATTGCGGGAGCTCACGGCCCTTCCCCCAATCGTTAAGTCCGTTGTAAATAAGAAAACGAGGCATGTGGTTGACGATCGGCGCCATTTTCAGTAACGAACCGTATAACCCGGGACGTTTGAAGAGATATTCGAGTCCGCCCGAAATCATCTTCTTCATTTTATCGGCCTTGCCGATAGAATCGAGCCCTTGCCTCCAGCGGTAAATCTGATCGGCTAAATCGATTTTCACCGGACAGACATTATTGCAAGAGAAACAAAGCGAACAAGCCGATACATTATCGGAATACTTCTTCGGATTTTTTAGCATCGCCAGATTAATACCGATGGGACCGGGGATGAAATACGTATAAGAATATCCTCCGCTGTGGCGGTACACCGGGCAAGTGTTCATACAGGCCCCGCAACGGATACACTTCAGCGTTTGGATATGCTCTTTATTCGCCAGAATGTCGCTGCGCCCGTTATCGACCATCACCACATGTATTTCGCCGCCATCGATAGGCTTGCGGTAGTGCGAGGTATAAGAAGTCGTCGGTTGGCCGGTAGCCGATCGGGCCAAGAGGCGTGTAAACACGGCCAACGACTTGCTGTTGGGAATGATTTTTTCAATTCCCATCGATACGATGTGCAGTTTCGATAACGATGTTCCCATATCGGCATTGCCTTCGTTGGTACAAACGACGACATCGCCCGTTTCAGCCACGGCAAAGTTACATCCCGTCATCGCCGCATCGGCCGTCAGGAACTCATTCCGCAAATGCGTACGGGCTGCCCGCGTGAGATAAGTAGGATCGCTGTTCCCCTTTTCAGTACCGAGTTTCTCCGCAAACAATTCTCCCACTTCTTCGCGCATCATGTGAATGGCCGGCAGGACAATATGGCTGGGCGCCGTTCCGTTCAATTGCAAGATACGCTCGCCCAAATCGCTCTCCACCACATCAATGCCCCGTTCTATCAAATAGGGATTCATCTCACATTCTTCGGTAAGCATCGACTTGCTTTTCACCAGTTTCTTCGCCTGATGACTCGCCAGGATTTCGTAAACGATCCGGTTGTGCTCTTCGGCATCTTTGGCCCAATGCACCACCACACCATTTGCTGCGGCAATGTCGGCAAACTGTTGTGCATACTTATCGAGATGCGTAATCGTGTGCATCTTGATGTTTTTGGCGGCTTCACGCAATTGTTCCCACTCGGGGACCTGCATGGCCAGCCGGTCGCGTTTTTGGCGTACCACCCAAAGGGTTTGATTATGCCACTCGGCCTGTTGTTCGTTCTCCAGGAAGCGCGTGGCTGCTTTTGTGTGTAACGTACTCATAATCCTGTTGCTAAAATTTCCACTGCATGAATAAAACGAATAGGCAATTTTTCCCGGTCGGCAATGCCCCTCATGTGCATCATACACGAACTGTCGGCGCCCGTAATGTATTCGGCCCCAGTAGCGATATGATTCTTCAGTTTATCTTTCCCCATCGTGACCGATACGGCGGGCTCTTCAATCGAAAACATACCGCCGAAGCCGCAGCATTCGTCCACCTTATCGGGTTCAAAAATCTCGATGCCCTCCATCAACGAAAGCAGGTCTTTGATTTTCGAATACCGGGGAATGTTCAATTCACTGGCCGACGACAAATGCAACTCGCGCACGCCGTGGCAACTATTGTGAATACTAACCTTATGCGGAAATTTACCGGGAAACGAGTCCGGTTTCACCACATCGTGCAAGAACTCACACAAATCATACATGCGACCGGTGGTGTGACACACCAGTCCTTCCTTTTCCAACAACCTCGGGTGATTGTCCCGGGCAAACACGGCACAACTGGCAGAGGGTGCCACCACATAATCAAATCCGGCAAACAAATCGTCGAAATGTTTGGCCAGAGCAATCGCTTCATCTTCAAACCCGCCGTTCGCCATAGGCTGCCCGCAGCAGGTCTGATCCACGGGGTAATCCACATCCAATCCCAGATAATCCAGCAATTTATAGCTGGCAACTCCTATCTGCGGATAGATGGCATTTACATAACAAGGTACAAATAGTCCGATTTTCATATCAATTTTATTATTCGATTTCGTTTCTCCATTTCTTGTTGTGACAAAAGAGACTGCCTCAAAAAAACTTTGCGGTTCTTTGAGTTCAGGCTATTAATCCGCCCAATAAGCGCGGCCCAAAATACACCATGAGGCCCGCCACCACAATATACAACAACGCATACGGCAAAGCTTTCTTCATGATAGCCCCTTCCTGACCTTGTTGACCGCAGGCAGAAGTAGCGACAGCGATACTTTGCGGGGAAATGATTTTTCCGCCGGTCGCTCCGGCCGTATTGGCAGCCGCCAACCAACTGGGATCGGCTCCGGTAGCGTGCGCCACCGATGCTTGCAATTTACCGAACAAAATATTCGACGACGTATCGCTGCCGGTCAGGAACGTCCCGATACATCCGATGGTGGGAGCAAACAAAGGATAAAACGACCCTGTCGCATACGCCAAGGTAACTCCCAATATATTAATCATGCCGGCGAAATCCATTACCGACGACATGGCAATCAACGAGCAGACCGTGACGATGGTCTTTCGCTGCTGAACAATCACTCTGCCCAGCACTCTGAAGAGTCCGCCGATCTTCGCCCCTTGTATCAATCCACCCACGAGTGACCCGACAAAGAGCAGCACGCCGGCATCGATTAACCACGAGATGCTTACGGAACGAGCCACATCGGCGCCTCCCGTAACATCGAAAATATTGAATTTGAAAGCAGTCGTCAGCAGCGGCGAGAGCATATTGCGGATAGGCAACAGCGGGCTGGTCGCAATAATAAGGACAAGAATGATCCCATATACGCTCCACGCTTTCAGGGTATCGCCGAAAGAGTATTTTACGGTTGCTTCGGTTTGATCTTTCGGGTGGTTTCTTTCGGTAATCTTCGCATAAAGGACAATAACAAGAATAGAAGCGATGCTACCGAGTATTGCAGGTGTTTCGGCGCCCATGTAGCGGGCGGCCAAGTATTGGGTGACAAGCGAGATACCGCCGACCAAGAAGCTCAGAAGAATGTGTCCGGGCAGTTTCTTTGCGGAGGAATCGGTTAAGAACACCAAAATAAACGGAATGATGAACATAAGCGGCGAGAGTTGAAAGACGACATGCGAACTAAGCGTCTGTATATCGGTAATGCCTGCCTGTTCGGCCAAGACCTTTACCGGTGTTCCCACAGCTCCAAAACCAGTAGCGACACTATTGGCGATGAGGCTGACCACCGCCGAAAAGACGGGCTTAAAACCCAACCCTATCAATATCGCCGCCGGAATAGCGACCGCCGTTCCGAAGCCGGCCATCCCTTCGAGCAAACCGCCGAAGCCCCAGGTGAGCAACAATACCTGCACGCTTTTGTCGGACGATAACGACGAGAATTGTTGTTTGATAATTTCCATATTCCCCGTATGTACCAACACATTGTAGCTGAAAATAGCCATAATGATAATGATAAGTATGGGGAAAAAGGCTTTCAAGAAGCCATAGACTACCGATAATCCGGCATCGGCAAAAGAAAAACCATAGGCGATTAACGCGATTAACACCGCAACCACCAGCGTGATCAACGCACTTTTATCTCCCGACATTTTCAGGAATCCCATCAAAATGATTAATAGCAACACAGGTGTAGCCGCTAATAGTATTTGCCACCATTCAAAAAGAAAAGGTTGAGCTTGTAAGAGAATAAATGCTTTCATACGACAAGGGTTATAATTATGTGTCTTGCAAAAATATAAATTATTGATAAGACGGCCCTACATTATTCGATTTTTTTTCGAATATTCGGGATTTTAATATGTCATAGGGCGAATAACATGCGAATACGAATTTTCAGACTTTATTTTTCCGGAGATGTACGGCCATAAGGATGAAGGACAAAATAGCCGTCAACAACGAAGCGAAAGGTAAATTCAGCCAAAGCCCATCCAGTCCTAAAGATTCGAGAGAAAAGAGCATAATCATGGGAAAAACGAAAGCAATGGAAAGAGAGATGACCGTCGCATACTTCGCTTTTCCGATAGCCGAGAAATAACTCTGCGACACAATAGAAATCCATCTTGTCAGATAAGATAAGACAAATAACGATAAAGCTTGTATGGATAAATCCATTAGTCCCGTATCTTCCGCTTTCACGAAGATGCCGATGAGGGGCGCTTTAGCCAAAAACATCACTCCGGCCATCAACAGCGACATCATGCCGCAAATAAGGAAACATAAACGGCGGATGGCGGCGATGCGGCTATGGTTTTTCGCGCCGTAATTATAACCGATGGCCGGCTGCAAGGAATCGCAAAAACCATAAAGGACGGGCTGTGTAATACTGTCGACATACATCAGTACGCCATAAGCAGACACGGCAATAGAACCACCTAAACGAAGCAGGAAAATATTAAAGAAAATAGATGCCACACGGCCGGCAATATTATTCAGGAAAGTGGGAGTTCCGTTTGTCAAGATACTGCTCAGCACCTTCCGATCGATGCGGGGTTTGACAAAACGAAGTTGCAATTGTCCCCGTAGAAACGGCATCAAGGCAAGCATAGCACAAATAAACATACTCAAACAAGTAGCTAAGGCCGCGCTCCAAATATCGAAACGAAAGACAACTAAAAATAAGAATTCCAGTATAATGGCGATGACCGACATCAGGATATTGACAAACATGCTGTATTTCACTTTTCCGCAAATACGTAAATAGTTATCTGCGGCAAAAATGATGGTCGTGAGAGGAGCGAATCCGGCATAGACACGCAAATACTGAGCAGCCATATCCACAAGATGCTCATCGGCGCCCATTAATTTCACGAAAGAACCTCCGAAGATAAATAAAATGGCCCCCATCCCGATGCCGGTCAGGAAAATAAGCAATAGGGCGCTTGAAAAGATATTACTTGCCGTTTTTTCGTCGCCTTCACCGAGTTTAATCGCAATCGGAACCGAGGAACCGACTCCGATAAGATCGGCTAATGCAAAATTGATAATGACGAAAGGTATGGCCAATTGTAAGGCGGCAAACGCGTCGGCTCCCAGAAGCTGCCCGATGAAAACCCCGTCGATTATCGAATAGAGTGACGACACGAGCATACTAATGATACCCGGAATGGTTACAATAATAAACAGCCGGGATATCGTAGTCTTTTCAAATAAAGTTCTATTATCCATACATTCTTCCTTTACAAGCCCGCATCAAAAGATCGCACACGCAGGGTCGCTCCCTACTCCCCCGTTTATCAGTACCCCGTCATGACTTTCAGCAGTTCCGACAAAGGCATGGCCATCTCTTTGTGTATGACACCCGAAGTATTGAGACACAGATGATAATTTTCTTTCTGTCCCCATTTCCGGCTTGTAAAGAACTTATAATATTTGGCTCTGTTTTTATCAATGGTCAAAATTTTGTTTTTCAACTCTGCATCAGAAAGGTCTTCTCCTTCGGGAGCGTTTTGGCGGCACCGCTGCAAACGAGCCTCGACATCGGCATAAACAAATATATTGAACGGATTATAGTCCCGGAGAAGATAATCGGAACACCGTCCTATAATCAGGCAATCGCTTTTGGAAGCTATTTCCCTGACAATCTCTCTTTGCCGGGCATATATTTGAACGTTCAGATCGAGCAACGGAGAAACAATATTGCTGAGCGTCCGCCCTGAAATAATGGAATGAGAAAACGGAATATTATCGACGACACTGTCTACATAATTTTGCTCCAATCCGCTTTTGGAAGCAATCATCGTAATAATCTCATGATCATAATACGCGATATTCAATATTTTCGCCAGTCGTTTTCCGAGTTCACGACCTCCGCTTCCAAACTCCCGACTTATCGTAATGATCTTATTCATTTGTTTTACTCATTCCATTACCGCCAACAGGTTCTTTCTATTTCCGGACAGAACCCGTATGCAGCTACAATAGGAGACAAAGATAGGAAAACTTTAAGAAGTAATTCTTCGATTAACGCCATTTTATGTACGGGATTCAAAGATTTCATAATTCATACCTCATAATTCATACCTCATAATTCATACCAGTCTTTTTGACGGCTCCTTCGCCCCGTCATCTCAATCTCCGGCCTTCACTTTTCCGATGCCGCCTTTACGAATGTATTTGGAAGCCGGATTACCGAAATAGGTGACATTCCCCACGCCTCCTGCCGAGATATCCACTTCTTCAGTGGCGTAGCACCTTACATTTCCGACTCCATTGGAAATGATTTTCGCCTTCGCGGCTATAAGGTTTTCGGTATTCACATTCCCCACGCCATCGGAATAAACAGAAAGAATCTGTGTTTTTCCCGCTAATTGAATGTTTCCTACCCCATCCGATTCGATGATAAGATCGTCGCAAATGAGTTCGTCAGAAGAGATATTTCCCACGCCATCGGATGATATTTCGAGCTTCGGAACATTTACCGTACCGGTAAACACGACATTACCCACTCCGTCTTGCTCTAATTTAGACAAAGACGGTGTGGTAATATAAATATCCAATTTGGTATTTCTCTTCCATTTTTTCACGATCGTTTTCTCCATATCGATCACAAGCGTGCCTTGTTCCACACGGATATCAAGCTTTTTTATCATCTCATCATCCCCTTCGGCCCTGACCTGTGTGTCACTTCCCTGCCGGATATGGAGGTTACCTACTGAATTTGACTCAATGGCTAAGAATGCCCGTACGGGGAAGTTTTTAGAAGTAATACGACTTTGAGCACAAGCCGTAGACAGGCACATAACCGCTGCCATCACGGTGAAAAATACAATTATTTTTGTCTTCATTATTATTTGTTTGTTACGCGTTATTAATAAGTTATAAGTTGTAAGAGGTGATTCGATTTGTGATAGATTCATCCTTCATACATCATACATCATACATCATCATAGATCACTCTTTCAACAACTCCAGTATTTTTAAGCGGAAAGCGTATTCGTACTTGGCTTGCGCCTGCTCGCCAAGGACTTTCGTACGGTTGTTCTTCGCTTGGAATAGCTCGTAGGAAGTGGCGCGTCCGTTTTCGTATTTCTGCTCGGCAAAACGAAAGGCCTCTTCGGTGGCTTTTTCCGATTTTTGAGCCGCTTTCCACCGGCTTTTTGCCCCCAATGCATTATAATACGCCTGTTCGACCTGTTTGCGCAAATCGAGTTTGGTTTTATCCATTTCGAGTTTACTGTTTTCTATCGCCAAACGAGCATTGCGTACGCTGTTTCTGATTTGAAACCGATTGAAGAGGGGAATACTGAGGCTGAAGCCGATGGAGTTACTCATATTATTACGGAACTGCGAGCTGAAAGAATCGTTTTCGAGACCGTTCATGTGATAGTATCCGGTACCCATATTTGCCCCGAAAGATAAAGAAGGATAATATTGCGACTTAGCCATGAGCCATTCTTTTTCACTGGAGACCAACCGGTACTGGGCTCCATGAATTTCGGGACGATGCATAATCGCACTTTGATATACGGCATCGGACGACAAGAGCACCCCTTCGTTGATGAGAGTTTCTACGGCAGGCGCCGTCACGTCGAACTGTGAAAATTCCTCCAATTCCATAATCTGTGCCAGGTCGAGCAGCGCGAGTTGCAAATTGCTTTCGGCGCGCACCTGCTCGAGTTCTTCCTGCGCCTGTTGCGCTTCGAGCTCATAGAGTTCGCCTTGCGCCATTTTGCCGTTGTTCACCATCTGCTTGCTCCGCTCAATATTCGCCTTGGTCACTTCGACCTGTTCGGCGGCGATTTGCAAGAGTTCTTTGTTGAGCAATACCTGAAGGAATGCCGTAGAAACACTCAGGGTGATATCGCGTTCTATTTTTTGAAGGTCGGCTTCGGAGGCTTGAAGATCTGCCTTGCGGGCATCGATATTATACTTCATCCGTAAACCGTCAAACAACGTAAGATCACTGCTGATACTAAAGTTTGTCTGAGACGAATTGTTGCTCTGATAGACATCGTCGCGTCCTTTCGAACGTCCGAAGACAAAGTTGTGCCCCACACTGGCATTCAGGTTAGGAAGAAGGTCGGCACGCGCCTGACTGTAGGCGATTTGTTGTTGTTCTTTGCTTAGTTGTTGCTGCTTGACGGTGCGATTGTTCCGCAAAGCGACCTCAATGCATTCCTCCAGCGTAAAGGGCCGTTGTGCCGGCAGCGAGGCAATAGTCGCCCACACAGCCAACAAGGCTATAAAACATCTTGCTTTCATTTTTTACTGTCTACTATTTCGTTCCCGCGTACCTTATCATTTACCTTTAACCCTTCGATCACTTCGATCTTAATTCCGTCCGAGAGGCCTATTTTCACCGGTCTCTTTTCAAACTCCTGCGGCTCGGCGCTTTTTGCGAAATAAACAAAAGCCGAATCGTTACTGAACTCGATGCAAGTTTCGGGAATCGTCAGTACGCTGTCGCGTTTGTCGAGCACAACCTCGGCATTGGCGCTGTATCCGGCACGGATGAATATGTCGGAAGGCATCTGTACGGCCGCCTTTATCTCGAAGAGGATGGCCCCGCTTTCTTCGGTTCCTTTCGGGGAAACATATTCGAGTTTGGCAGGGATTTTACGATCTTGTATCGCGCCGATGGTGATTTCCATAGGCATATCGCCCGATAATTGCGCGACCTCGGTTTCATCGATTTTCCCGACAAAAAGCATGTCGTTGAGATTGGCGACGGAAGCAATGGTAGTGCCATCGTTGAAGTTGTTGGACTGGATGACGGAATTCCCCACCTTGATCGGCACGTCTAAAATCATGCCGCTAATGGTGGAACGGATCAACGTGTTACTTGACGAGGCGGAACTTTGGGTAATTCCCGTCCGCACGATACTCAGGTTATCGGTGGCCGACTGAAGCTCCTCCTGATCGTTTTTATACTGCAATTCGACCTTCTCGAACTCCTCTTTCGATATGACTTCGGTATCGAACAACTTCTTATCGCGGTCGTAATTGCGGCGGCTCTGATCGAGAGCCAATTGCGCACGCGACACACGCGACTCGGCGCTACTGAGGCTGGCCATATCGGGAACCACTTGAATCTTAGCGATAATATCGCCCGCTTCCACTTTATCTCCGGCTTCCTTATACACTTCGGATATGATGCCGGATATTTGCGGTTTGATAAGGATTTCGTTCCGGGGTTCAACCTTTCCGGTCGCCACGGTACGTTTCTCGATCGTTCCCATCGTCGCCGTTTCAATGGTGTATTTCGTTACCTTCGGACGCGATTTCTGCCAAAGGAATACAAATGTCCCGATGACCAATAAAGCCACCAAAACAAGTCCTGCAATCTTTAATACTCTTCTCATATATTTAAATGTCAAAATGTCTAATGTCTAATGTCACCGGTCTGCGGTCTCCAGTCGCCGGTCACCAATCTGCGGTCGCCAATCTGCGGTCGCCGGCCCGTTGACCTTCCGCGTTTCATTTGTAATTCGTAATTTGTCATTTGTAATTGGTAATTCGTAATTCGTAATTCGTAATTTGTAATTTGTAATTTGTATTTGTTTTTGCTCTCATTCATCCTTAATCAGCACATCAATTTGCCTATTCTTCCCTTATCGCCTCGATGGGTTTAATCATCATCGCCCGTTGCGCCGGCAAAAATCCGGCCAATGCCCCGATAACACCAAGAATCAGCACCGCCCCCACAGCCATGGAAAAATGAATCTGCGGATCTTTGAAAAACTGATCACCATGACTCAATACAATGCCTGCCGCTCCTAAAATGCCGACACCCAAAACGACACCCAAAACGCCGGCCAATAGCGTCAACACAATGCTTTCGCTAAGAATTTGCCCGATGATATTGTTCGGCGTGGCGCCCAAGGCACGACGGATACCGATCTCTTTGGTCCGCTCCCGCACGGTAACCAGCATAATGTTACTGACACCGATGGCGCCGGCGAACAACGTCCCTAATCCCACAATCCATATCAACGCGGCAATACCTATGCCGAGATAATTGAACATATTGAACTGTTCTTCCAAATTAATCGCCCAAACCGCTGTGGGATCGTCGGGATGTATTTGATGCAAATCTTTCAGGACTGTACCGACTTCTTTTTCAATCTGGGTGACTTTCACTTTCGGCTTTGCCGTCACCCCCACAATATGAATCGCATTGCCGAGGTTGAATGCTTGCTGCATGGTGCTGAAAGGAATGGTGATGGTTTCCTTCGGATCACCGCCGATACCGATTCCCGAAGAGCTCTTCGACACGCCGATCACCTGAAAATAAATACCATTGGCTCGAATAACACTACCTATGGGGTCCTCCCCTTTTGGGAACAACACCTCATACACACGCTCTCCCAATATGCAAACCTTGCGCTTATCGGCGATATCGATTTCATTAATGAAGCGGCCTTTGAGCATGATGCTGCGGTCGATATTGTCGTTTTCCGGATAACATCCCCGTAGCGTATAAGAGCCTTTGTATTCGCCCCTGACGACGTTCTCTTCGTTCGGCCACATATATACCAAAGGTGAGAGTTGGTCGATATCTTTTACCCGTTGGCGAATAATGGGAATATCGGCATTCTTTATTTCCCAACGACGACCTTTACGGAAGCCTCTGTACGGCAATGATGTTTCTTCGGGGGTGAAATAACAGGAGTTAGTGGCAAAGCCATCGATTTGAGAGAAAATGCCGGTTTGCAAAGCATTTCCGGCTCCCACCATCACGACAAGCATCAGTATCCCCCAAAATACGCCGAAAGCCGTCAGGAAACTACGCGACTTGTTGTGCGTAATGGTGATCCATATTTCCTGCCATCGGTCTATGTCGAAAAAATTCTTCATTTCTATCTTTTTTGTTATTGTCGCTGTCGCGTGTTACTCTTGCCTCATTGCTTCGATAGGGTTCACTCTTACAGCCTTACGCGCGGGCAGATAGCCGGCCAACACGCCCGAGACAATGAGGACGAATGTCGCAAAAACCGCATAGCCGACATTGACCGTGGGATTTTTAAATATCGACATCTGCATTCCGTCACCTGCTGCCTGACCATTCGCCGCCTGCTCCATAAAGAAATTGACGATTTCCGTCAGCCCGATGCCGGCCATTAAACCGATATATCCGAAGATAGCGGTAATAATAATGGATTCCAGAATGACGGTCTTCAGGATGGACGCCGGCGGCGCACCGATGGCTTTGCGGATGCCGATTTCGCGCGTCCGCTCTTTGATGGATACCAGCATGATGTTGCTCACACCTACGATGCCCGCTATCAACGTAAGGATTCCGATAAATCCGACAAATAACGTGATTCCGCCGAATATCTTCATCGTTTCGAGATAATTTGCCTGATGATTATCCACATATAAAGCCTGTTTATCCTGAGGATTGAAGTTAAGGCTCCGTCCCATCACGGCACGAAGCGATTCATCAAACCGTTCATTTTCGGCTTTCGTCGCCAGACCGTCTACCGTAAAAGTTATTTGATTGAATTTTTTATCGGGATTGTAGACGGCTTGTGCCGTAGAAAATGGAATATAGGCATTCGAACCGCCCCATTGTTCTCTTTTGCTGTTGACTCCGACCACTTTAAACATCAATTCGCCGACCTTCACGTACTTGCCCACCGGCGATTGATCTTTGAACAGGACGTCCGATATTTTCTTGTCCAATACGACAATCTTATTATTCTCCTTAATATCCAGGGCATTGATAAAACGACCGTCGCCGGGATTGATAATCAGTTTCTCGATCTGAGAATAGCTCGGCATCACCCCTCTGACCTGATAGGAACCGTATTCTTTCCCGAAAGAGATCGTTTGGCTCTTCGTGACCCGTGCCGTAATGAGACGACTTTCAGGCACATCGTCCATAATGGTATTCACTTCTTTTTCGGTAAACTGAAGCGAACGTCCCGATTTCAGTCCCTGATGGGGCATCGAGGTCGTTCCCGACCATAAACCGATACGGTTCACCGCCCGCGAACTGAAGTTGGACATCACTCCGTTCTTCAACCCGTTCCCGGCGCCCAATAAAACAATTAGAATAAATATTCCCCACGATACGGACAAGCCCGTAAGCGTGGTACGAAGTTTATTCTTCTTGAGGGTTTCGAATATTTCCTGTAAGGTATCCATATAATAATTACAAATTACCAAATACAAATTACTGATTACAAATTACAAATTACAAATGACGAATGATGCGTTCATCCTGCTCGATCATTCCATCCTTCAAGCGGATAATACGGTTGGTAGCATCGGCCACCGATTGTTCATGCGTAACAATAATCGTGGTAATACCCGTTTTATTTAAATCCGTCAAAACGTTCATCACCTCGACGGTCGTTTTACTGTCGAGTGCGCCGGTAGGCTCATCGGCAAGGATCACTTTGGGTTCCGAAATCATAGCGCGCGCAATGGCCACACGCTGTTTCTGGCCGCCCGAAAGTTCGCCCGGCATGTGATAAGCCCATTCTTTCAGTCCCATTTTATCGAGATGTTCCATCGCGATACTGTTTCTTTTCTTTCGGCTTATGTTTTTATAAAATAAAGGAAGGGCTACATTTTCGAGTGCGTTTTTAAAACCGATCAAGTTAAAGGACTGGAAGACAAATCCGATCAATTCATTTCGATAACGGGCGGCCTGTTTTTCGCTAAGATTGCGAATGAGCGTGCCATTGAGTAAATACTCCCCTTCATCGTAAGTATCGAGAATTCCTAAAATATTCAACAAGGTCGATTTCCCCGATCCTGACGCACCCATTATGGATACATATTCTCCGGCGTCGATATCCAGATCGATTCCTTTCAGGACATGCAGAGAAACCGCTTCGGTGTGATACGATTTGTGTAGATTACGAAGATGTATCATCAATTTTATTGTTTTGTTTATTGGACTACCTACCGCCCACAACGGTTATATAGTTTTATTACGTCGGCAAAGGTAATACGTTACAATATACTATGCAATACATACTACTATTTATTTTATAGTTTTATGTTTCTTTAACCTTGAGAGAGATTACCCTCCTTAAAAGGGATAACAAGTAAATCAATGATAAACAAGACGTATGACTTTTCCAAAAGAATTATTCCGATTTGTAATCTGAAAGACAAAATAAGTTTCTACATTTGTGCGGCCATCAAAAGGAAAGAGATTTGAAAAGCGGAACAAAAGCCGGCTGCAGTTATACGTATAGTTCTCAGAAAATTCAAAATAAATATCCCTTATTCTTTGAACCAATCGATGATGCTGCTAAGCGAAGCGGAAATTGCGTTCATCCTTAATCGGGAAAGACGACTACGGTGACGTTGCCAATATAGTGTTTAAAATTTCCTCCTGACTGTTTTTGTTAAGAAATTGTCTTTTCCGGCATAAAAAACATGTTATATAACATATTTCATAAAATAAAGGATAAAATAGCTTGTTAGAATAAGAATAATATCTAATTTTGCATCAAACTTTACCGGTTAAGTAGAAATATGGGCTGTTCACTTAAAGATATCGCAGAAGATTTAAAACTATCCAAAACGACTGTTTCTTGGGTATTATCAGGAAATGGAAATCGCCGAAATATTAGCATTGAAACTCAAGAATTAGTCAAAAAACGAGCTAGAGAAATGAATTATGAGCCTAATTTGTTAGCAAAAAGTTTATCAAAAGGTATCACCCACACATTAGGTTTAATAATTCCTTCTATAAGTGACTTATTTTATGCGCAAATAGCAAAGGCTATAGAACTCGAAGCTTGGAAAAACAATTTCTCTGTTATTTTTTGCAGCTCAGAATCTGATCCTCAAAAAGAATTTGATTTAATTCGAATGCTTAAACAAAAACAAGTAGATGGATTAATCATAGCTCCTACTAAAAAAAATGATAATCAAATAAAACAATTAATCGTAGAAAAATATCCATTTGTATTATTTGACCGCTATTATCCTAACTTAAATACGAATTATGTTATCATTAATAATGAGGAAAGCGCTTATAATGTAGTAAAAAGAGTGATAGCGGAAGGGCGTAGAAAGATTGCTATTATAACTACAAACTCATACTTATTACTAATGAAGATGCGATACAATGGCTATAAGAAGGCATTAGAAGAGGCCGGTATAAAAGTCGACGAAAATTTACTAATCGAGGTTAATGTTACGGACTATGAGAATGAATTAAATAAAGTTCTCTATGAATTATTGTCCCATTATCCAGATATCGATGGTTTTTTCTTCACCACGCATATACTTGCCATTGAAACTATTAAATATTTATACAAGCATTTTGACAATGTTACCAAACGTTTTGGTTTTGCTTGTATGCATGAAGAGCCCCTACTCCATGTATTAGCCCCCAATTTAAAAATAGCTCGTATGCCCGTACAAGAAATAGGACAGATGGCGGCAAGCATATTAATTGAGGAGATTACAATGAAGCAAGAAGGAATTATAAAGGAATCCGAGAAAGTAGGAATTGTATTAAAATCGACAATAATAGAATAATTTTTATCTTCTTACTTAACCGGTAAAGCAATATAAATGGATGCTTATTTTAGAAAAATATATGCCTGAAATAATTTTTAAGGACTTATAATTATCAATCAAAGAAAGGCTAACTAAAGAGAATTTTTTATTAATCTAAAAAAATGGGAAAATGAAATGAAAAGAAAATTGAATCTTTTATTGTGTATTATCCTTCTCCTTCCTTTAGACTTATCAGCACAAGACAAGCAAGTGAAAGGAAAGGTTGTAGAAGCGGAAACAGGTGAATCTTTGCCGGGTGTGAGTATCTTAGTAGAGAACTCCACAAGAGGAGTAACGACAGATGTGGATGGAACGTTTGAAATACGTGTTTTGCCTTCCGACAAATTGATTTTTTCTTTTATAGGAATGGAATCTCAAATCATTGAAGTAAAAAATCAGACATACTTGGAAGTCGCAATGCATCCTACTGCTAGTGAGTTGGAAGAAGTGACGGTTGTCGGATTCGGCACTCAAAAAACGAAAAACTTAGTAGGGGCAGTGACCTCTGTACAACCAGATGAATTACGTATTGCTTCCAGCGATCTGACAATGGCACTTGCGGGTAGGATTTCCGGTATGATTGCTTACCAACGCTCGGGTGAGCCGGGAAAGAACAATGTGGATTTCTTTGTTCGAGGTGTCACGACCTTCGGATATAAAAATTCACCTTTAATTTTAATTGATGGAATAGAATCAACCAGTAATGACCTATCCCGATTAACCACAGATGACATCCAGTCTTTCAATATTTTGAAAGATGCTACTTCTACGGCTGTTTATGGCGCTCGCGGTGCCAATGGCGTTATCTTGATCAATACAAAACGGGGAAGAGAAGGTAAAGCCAAGATTTCGCTAAGAGTAGAAAATAATCTTTCAACACCTACAAAGGATGTAGAATTAGCGGATCCCGTTACCTATATGAAAATGGCAAATGAAGCAATTATGACGAGAGATCCATTGGGAACGGTACTCTATTCGGAAGATAAAATAAATAACACTTTAAAAGCAGGGTCCAATTCATATATTTATCCAGCAAATGATTGGAGGAAAATATTATTTAAAGACTATACCAATAATCAAAAATACACATTGAACGTAAGCGGTGGCGGAGGGGTTGCGAGATATTTCATCTCTGGTGCTGTAACTCACGATAATGGCATTTTAAAGGTAGATAAAATCAATAACTTCAATAACAATATCAACTACAAAACTTATTCTCTGCGTTCCAATGTGGATATTGATCTATCCTCTTCTACGCTTCTTACGGTGCGTCTATTCGGAAATTTTGAAGATTATCGGGGGCCCCTCAAAGATGGAGATGAAATGTATTCTTTAGTAATGCATTCAAATCCGGTTCAATTTCCGGCAATCTATCCCAAAGATAAAGATCATGAATTTGTAAACCATATTATGTTTGGCAATTATTATCGAGAAGGACAAGGCGCATATATCAATCCTTATGCTGAAATGGTAAAAGGATATCGGGATTGGAATCGTTCCAGAATGACGGCCCAGTTTGAAATGAGACAGGATTTTTCAAAGTGGGTAAAAGGTCTTACTGTTAGAGCAATGGCCAATATTGACAGAAGAGCTTATATGTCTGTTTCCCGACAATATACTCCTTTCTATTATGGCATACAAACTTATGATTCCTATACGAATGAATATAAAATCAATATGATCAATGGTTCTAACTCTCAATCAGGATGGGATACAGGTACGGAATACTTATCTGATCCGGGGAATGCCTATAAAGAAATCTCGTCGAATTTTTATTTTGAATCCGTATTGACCTATGACAATATACTCAGTGATGTGCATAGTCTCAATGCTATGCTTGTATATATGCTGAGCGAACGTATAGAGTCTAACAAAAATACCACAACCCTGCAATCTTCTCTGCCCTTTAGAAATTTAGGTGTTTCAGGACGGTTTGCCTACACGTACGATAATAGATACCATACCGAATTTAATTTTGGTTATAATGGTTCTGAACGATTTTATAAAGATCAGCGGTTTGGGTTTTTTCCATCAGCAGGAATTGCATGGTCGTTACATAATGAAAGCTTTTTTGCACCATTAAAAAACATAATAAATAAATTCAAAATAAAATATACCTATGGACTAATAGGAAATGATGAAATAGGAAATCCTTATGATCGTTTCTTTTATCTTTCCCAGGTAGATATGAATAATGCCAGCCGCCGTGCACAATTCGGAAGAGGAGACGTGAATTATGGGCTCAATGGAGTATTAGTAAACCGTTACGCAAACTCGGAAATAACTTGGGAAAAATCATTACAACAAAATTTAGGATTTGAATGGGAATTTTTGGATGCTTTTCAAATAAATCTGGATTTTTTCAAACAAAAAAGGACTAATATATTAATGGACAGGTCGTTTATCCCAGAAACAATGGGCCTTTCAGCTGCCGTAAGAGCCAATGTAGGAGAAGCCTCATCTCAAGGTGTTGATCTGTCATTAAATTTTGACAAACAGGTTACCAAAGATTTTTGGCTTTCAGCCATGGGAAACTATACCTTTGCAAGAAGCCGCTTTGACATATATGAAGAACCTGCATATAAAGAAACCTATCGGTCGAGAATCGGATACCCTATCAATCAGCAATTCGGTTATATTGCTGAGCGCCTATTTGTAGATGATGAAGAAGCTCTTAACGCCCCCAATCAAGGTTTTAACAGTAACGTAATGGGAGGAGATATAAAATATCTAGATGTAAACAGAGATGGAAAAATAACCGCAGCCGATCAAGTACCGATAGGATTCCCTACAGTTCCCGAAATCACTTATGGGTTTGGTATATCCGCCGGATACAAAAACATGGATTTTTCTGTATTTTTTCAAGGTTTAGCGAATGAATCGTTTTGGATTAATTATGCCGGATATGACACCAATGGAAGATATATAGGAATATCTCCCTTCGTTCATGAAACACAGGTAATGAAAGTTATATCCGATAGCTATTGGTCTGAACAGAATCAGGACATATATGCTTTTTGGCCTAGATTAAGTAATACAATTAATAACAACAATGCCCAGACAAATACATGGTTTATGCGTAACGGCTCATTCTTAAGGCTAAAAACGATAGAAATAGGGTATAATCTCCCCAAAAATATCCTTAACAAAATAGGAGCAAGTGGGTTGAGAATATATGTAAGTGGGAATAATCTTCTCACCTTCAGTAAATTTAATTTATGGGATGTAGAAATGGGAGGAAATGGATTAGGATATCCCATTCAAAAAGTTTTTAATGTGGGACTTAATTTGAATTTCAATTAAAAGATCAGACAATGAAAAAATATATTTTTATTTTACTCTTAATCGCAGCATTCGTATCCTGCGATTACTTGGACTTAGTACCGGATAATATCCCAACAATTGATAATGCATTCACAATGCGTTCAGAAGCAGAAAAATATCTTTTTACCTGCTATTCTTATTTACCGAAAGATGCCGACATCAATTCGAATCCGGCACTCTCTGGAGGAGATGAAATTTGGGAATTATCTGATGAATCAATCGCAACCCAACTCTCACAGCTTGCAAAAGGCAAACAGAATATAGTCAATCCAATAGGATCTTATTGGGCACATTGTTACGCCGGCATAAGAGATTGTAATATTTTCCTGGAAAATATACCTCGTGTACCCGACATAGACGAATTTGAAAAGGACCAATGGATAGCCGAAGTAAAGTTTCTAAAAGCATTTTATCATTTTATATTAGTACGGAATTATGGACCAATACCCATAGTAAAAAATAATTTATCAATTTCCGCAACCGTTGATGAAGTAAAAGTATCCAGAGATCCGGTTGATGAATGCTTTACGTATATCATAGAGTTAATTGATGAAGCAAAAGACGCCCTTCCTCAAACAATCAATGATGCTAAATATCTTGGGAAGATTACAAAGCCTGTTGCTTATGCAATGAAAGCTAAAATCTTAACTTATGCGGCCAGTCCCTTATTTAATGGTAATACAGACCAAGTAACTTTGAAAAATAATGACGGAACACAATTATTCAATCAAACTTTTTCAGAAGAAAAATGGTTAAAAGCAGCTGAAGCATGTAAAGAAGCAATAGATATTTGTGAAGCGGCGAACATTACATTATATAAACAGCCTTCATTTTATCAAGGATATGAATTAACGGATACTATTCGAACTCAGTTGAGTTTGCGTTTCGCAATAACAGATCGATGGAATGAAGAAATTATATGGGCTAATACCCAAAGTTGGATGGCAGCCGGAGGTATTCAAACGTACGGAGCTCCGGACTGGGAACCCAGTTCTCAAACAAGAGTGTGGATGGATAATCGATATGATGCACCGTTGAAAATCGTCGAGTTATTCTATACCGAGAATGGAGTGCCTATAAATGAGGACAAAGAATGGAATTACAATGGAAGGCATCAAACTCATAGTGCTACATTCAAAGAAAAATTATATATAAGAGAAGGGTATACAACGGCCAACATGAACTTTAACAGAGAACCCCGGTTTTATGCTTGGCTCGGATTTGACGGTGGAATATGGTATGGACAAGGAAAGTACAATGATAAAAAACCCGCGGAATTATATTACATCCAAAATAAATTAGGCCAGCCACAAAACGTGGGCTCCAGATGGGCAGGCCCTATCACTGGATATTCCCTTAAAAAACTGATCCATCTTGAGAATTTACGTTCTCCGGCTAGCTACACAGTAATCTCTTATCCATGGCCATTATTAAGAATCAGCGATTTATACTTACTCTATGCAGAATGTTTAAATGAAGTTGGCGGGCCAACGGATGAAGCATTATATTATATTAATAAAGTACGGGAACGAGCAGGAATTTCACCTGTTGAAGAAGCTTGGCCCTCTTTTTCAAAATTTCCTGATAAATACACTACAAAAGAAGGATTCAGGGAAATCATACAACAGGAAAGACTAATTGAGTTGGCTTTTGAAGCGAATAGATTTTGGGACTTAAAAAGATGGAAAAAGTCTATAACAGAAATGAATAAGCCCATCAAAGGATGGAATGTGAGAGGAACCAATGCAGAGACTTTTTATCATTCCGTATTACTCTATACACAATCATTTAATCTAAAAGATTATTTTTGGCCCATATCAGAAACCGAATTAACAAAGAATCCCAATTTAGTACAAAATATTGGGTGGTAATATACTCATTAAAGAAATACAATATGAAAAAGTATTATTTTTATTTATTGATTTTATCTTGCGTTGTATTCTTATTTAGCTGTCAATATAACGATAATATATATATTGATTATGCTGATCCGAATTTACCGGCTCCGGCCCAAGTTACAGATCCTGTTATCACGGCTATAGCGGGTGGTGCTTATATTACTTATAAGATTCCTCAAGATAAAAATTTAAGGTATGTAAAAGCTGTATATGAAACACAGCCTGGAAAGAGTTATGAAGTGAAATCATCCATATTCTCTGATACTTTAAAAATCGAAGGATATGGAGATACTCAAACACGAGATGTAAAAATAGTTAGCGTGGGTAAAAATGAAAAAGAATCAGAACCGTTAATAGTAAAAGTTACGCCTTTACGTCCGGCAATTTCATCCGTTTATGAAACGCTTCAATTAGATCCCACCTTTGGTGGCATAAATATTAAATTAAAAAATCCGGGAAGAGCTAATCTCGCCATCGTTTTAATAGCAGACACAATAAACAATGGAGATTGGGCGGAAATACATACTTTCTACAGTTCTGCGGATAACGGCAATTTTTCTCTGAGAGGCTTGGATACCATTCCTAGTAAATTTGGAGTTTATTTAAGGGATCGATGGTACAACAAAACCGATACGATTATGAACCTTATAACGCCTTGGTATGAAGAACTGATTGACAAAGGCTCGTGGAAACCATTGTATTTGCCGGGCGATGACTATAAGTATATAGAAACTTACCAGCTTCCTCGTTTATGGGACAATCAATATGGATATAATCTTTTTGCATCTGATAAAGCTCTTCTTCCACAAACCATAACATGGGATTTAGGGGAACAGGTCACTCTAAGTAGAATGAAATCATGGCATCATCCGGCAGACCCTTATAATGGCCCAAGTGTCAAAGAGTTTGAAATATGGGGCACGAATGAATACCATGCGGATGGAGATTATGTATCTGGTGGAGAGAAAGGAATATATACCGATAATTGGCAGTTACTCGGCAAGTTTAAATCATATAAACCTTCGGGATCCCCTATAGGAACCGTTACTGCAGAAGATCGTGATTATGCATTAAACAAAGGAGAAGATTTTGAGTTTGAAGCAGGGCTTCCGGCAGTCCGTTATATTCGTTTAAAAACAACGGAAACATGGGGAATACCCACAGGTATTGCTCAAGTAGTTATGCAAGAAGTAACTTTTTGGGGACAAGCAAAAAATAAATAATAAAGACGACTATGATAAAAAAAATATTCTATATTCTTTTCTCCCTATTTTTCATGGCTGTATCATGTGGAAAAATGGATGACGCGTATAAAGAATTTATTGTACCGGAAGGTATTGTTTATGTACAAAAACCGACGGATGTCGACGTTTTCTCCGGTTTTAAACGTGTAAAATTCGTTTGGATAAAACCGGTAGATCCGAATGTTGTTACGACAAGAATTTATTGGAATAATTATACCGATTCGGTAGAATTCACGAATCCTACTCATGCGGATACAATCAGCTATCTATTGAATGTGCCGGAAGGGTTCTATTCATTCAACATTAAGAACTTTGATAGTGAAGGAAATACGTCTATCCCAGTGGAAGTACAAGGAAGAGCCTATGGCGATTTATTGTTAGAAATGTTATCTAACAGGCTTATTAAAGATGCTCTGATATCCCAAGATAATCTAAATTTGATATGGAATGATGCGGATTTATATAACGGCAGCATCGGCCAGGAATTTTCTTATACCGATATCCAGGGAAATAGGAAGAATATCTTCCTTCCTGCCTCTGAAAGCAATACAGAGATAAGTGATTATAAACACGGGACAGATCTTTCATACAGGACATTGTTCTTGGCAGACAGTACGTCAATTGATACATTAAAAACAGAATTTACTATTTATGCGTCTTCCAATATTTTAATCAGATTAGATAAATCTAAATTTAAGGAAGTATGGCTTGATAACGATTCCCGAACAGCGCATGGCTGGGAGCTTCGATACATTTGGGACGGCCGTACAGATGAGGGACGGGGATATCACTCTCCGGATCTTCTGCCAACCCCCGTGCATGTAACTTTCGATACAGGAACGCCTTCTTCTTTAAAGCAGATGAGAATGTGGCAACGAACGGCTTGGAATACGGCATTTGGCGCAGGTAACCCAAAAACATTTTCGGTTTGGGGCAGCAACAATCCCACACAAGACGGGAGTTGGGATGCTTGGATAAAACTGGCTGATTTTGTTTCAGAGAGACACACTGTATCAGAAGGAGAACTATTTGTCTTCCCTAGTACTTTGCCTGCATTCCGATATTACAGAATTCAGGTTAACACGGTATGGGATCCAAATAATAAATCGGTCCAGATTATGGAAATTGATCTGTATGGGACAATGTAATACCCTCTTATCATAATTAATTTACAACGTTCAAAGAACGCCTAAAAGTGTATATGCAAACAAGTCATTTAATATAAGAACGATCGCCTTATGGTCGCCGGCTAGGATAAAACATATACACTTTTAGCTTTCTTCTTTATTGCACTATTTTTTGTTATGAATAAATTTTTATTGATAAGCTTTTATTTTCTTATTTTTCACTCAATATTTCTGTGTTTTTCACAACCCATTTCGGTCACTGATCTTCGTTGTGAATATCAATTAAATCCTTTAGGAATTGATATTGAGAAACCTCATTTCAGTTGGATTTTAAGATCCGAGCAGAGGAATCAAATGCAGACAGCGTATGAATTGATTATTAGTGATAATTATAATGATATTCATAAGAAAAAAGGGAACATCTGGACAACCGGAAAAGTCCCTTCTTCAGAGAATATACACGTAGAATATAAAGGGACCCCTTTAAAACCATTTAGCCGATATTTCTGGCGTGTAAAAGTATATGACAAAAAAGGAAAATCATCTATGTGGAGTAATCCAGCTTGGTTTGAGACGGCTGCTCTAAAAAATTCCGATTGGAATGCCGCATGGATTAGCGATGGAAAAAAACAACCTCTCCATGAGGATGATTTCTATAAAGACAATCCCGCTCCTACTTTCAGAAAAGTATTTGACGCCAATAAAAAAATCAAATATGCTAGATTATATATCGCAGGATTAGGATATTACAAAGCTAGCATTAATGGTGACCGAGTTGGAAACAATGTTCTTGATCCTGGGTGGACGGCATACGATAAACAAGTTTTATATTCCACTTATGATATAACGAATCATATTCGACAAGGTAAAAATATTATTTCCATCACATTAGGAAACGGATGGTATAACCCTCTTCCTCTTCGCATGTGGGGTAAATGGAATCTTCGGGAGCAGTTGACTATTGGGCCCCCCTGTACAACAGTACTCTTACAGATAACTTATACCGACGGCTCCAAGGATATTATTCCAACAGATCATACCTGGCAAGTTATTCCCAGTCCCATCCTTCGAAATAATATTTATTTAGGAGAACATTACGACGCCCGGCTGGAGCAAGAGACTGTGAATAATCCGGAAACCGTATTGGAAAATCCGCGATATGCCGTAAAAGTACCCGGTCCTCAAGGAAAATTAACCGCACAGCTACAACCTCCTATAAGGGTTATACAAGTGGTAAAACCCTTATCCATTCGGGAGATACAGTCCGGAACATACATCGTGGATATGGGACAGAATTTTGCCGGTGTAGCTCGAATACATGTAAAGGGAAAAGCCGGAACAAAGATAAGATTACGTTATGGCGAAGATATACATAAAGATGGCAGCCTAAATATCATGACCACTGTTGCCGGTCAAATAAAACAAGGAAATGGAGGCCTCGGAGCTCCTTCTATTGCATGGCAAGAAGACAGCTATATTTTAAAAGGCGGTCATATAGAAAGTTGGTCTCCCGATTTTACTTTTCACGGATTCCGCTACGTTGAAGTAACCGGATGGCCCGGGAAACTCAACATGAATGATATTGAAGGCCTATGCCTGAGTGCGGATGTGGAAGAAGCGGGTAAATTCAGTTGCTCAAACCCAATGTTCAATAAGCTTATGGAAAATATCCGATGGACATTCCGCAGTAATTTATTCAGTGTTCAATCCGATTGTCCTGCACGTGAGAAATTCGGATACGGAGGGGATATGTTCTGTACAACAAATGCCTTTTCGTTCAATTACGACATGTCTAATTTTTATCGAAAGATTATACAGGATAATGTCAACGATCAACGTCCTTCAGGAGCCATCACGGAGACAAATCCTTATATGGGAATCGCAGACTTCGGAACGGCCCCCGATGATGGTTCGGGTCCCATCTCTTTTCAAATAGGCTTTCCTTTTCTTATCAAGCACTTATATGACTTTTACGGTGATAAGCGAATCGTTTCCAACTATTATAATGCGTTCAAAAAACAAGCTGAATACCTTATCGGTTGTTCGAAAAATAATCTAATGACCGTAGATATCAGCGATCATGAATCATTGGACGAAAAGCCCTACAAGCTTACGGCATCGGCATGGTATTATTATCATATACAATTGATAGCCGAATTTGCTCAACTATTGGATAAACCTTCGGACGCTCAAAAATACACCTCTTTAGCGAAAGAGATCAAACAAGCTATCATAGACCAGATGTTCGATAAGTCCACGGGCGTATTTGATAATGGAACCCAAAGTGCCCAGATTTTCGGATTGTGGTTTTCGTTAGTAGAAGGAGAAGACAAAAATGCAGCCTTTGAACGATTGTTAGAGACAATCAAATCTCGCGACGGACATCTGTCTACCGGCATTTTTGCGACCAAGATGATGTTCGATGTTTTTCGCGCATTAGACAGGAATGATGTTGCCTATCGTATTGCGAATAAACGCGATTTCCCGGGATGGGGTTATATGATCGAAAACGGAGCCACCACGTTATGGGAAACATGGGCCTATTCAGATAATACCTATTCGCAGAATCATCCGATGTTCGGAAGCATAAGTGAATGGTTCTATCGGTCTATTTTAGGTATCAACCCGGCTTCACCCGGTTTTGAAAAGATTGTCATCAAACCGCAACCGGTCGAAGACCTCATCTTCGCCAAAGGATACTATAAGTCCATACGCGGTATTATAGCAAGTAGTTGGGATATCATAGGTAACATGTTCCATTTACAAGTGGAAATTCCTGTAAATTGTACCGCAGAAATATGGATTCCTTCAACGAACGGGACTTTAACGGAATCAGGAAAACCGATAGAGCAAATCAAAGATATGCTAATAACAGGTCATCAAAACAATTATACGATCGTTTCGGTTGGATCCGGGAAATATACGTTTAGATCATTTTTATAATATACAAATTTACAGAATATATAATTTAAAGATTAGAGTAATGAAAAGATTCGTCCTTATATTGATAATCGTCGTATTGTCGGAAAATATTTATTGTAAAAGTCCAATAAATTCCGTCCAAACGACGGTCCTTTATCATCAGAAATTAAATGATTCGAAAAGCTACCCAGAATTAATATTTAACCATTCCGCGGCTCACTATAGCAATGACGGTTTAATTATCTCGAAAAAAGATGAACTTGTCAGATTGGATAAATATTATTCTTTAGGAGAACGTTTCATTCGCTATCATGCAAAATTCTCGGATAACACAATAGCAACTTTTCAGAGTAATACAGGCGACTTTAAAGTGCTGGTGAATCTTCGGGAACATCTGTTATCGATAGAAAGCGATCCGGAAATCAGTAAAAAAATAGAGTTTGTTAATTCTAAAGACGAATATATCCTGGAAATATACCACACCTATCAGCAAGCGAAAGTCAAAATAACCAATCTATCTACCGGCCAATACACGGAAATAGAGGCTGTAAATGATGGCCCCGGAGGTCATGGAGCAGGAGTGATCAATACGGGTTTTAGAGTAGGCATGCAACACGACTATTATTGTTTCGGTTTGCTTGAAGGAGATTTTCTATTAGTTAAGCAGATCACAGTCTTATCTCAGAAAAATGATTTGGTTTTATTATTATACGGCGACTCTATAACTGAACCGGAAAGTTATTTCCCCACCGACAATTATGGGGAATCGTGGACACAATTAATTATGAATCATATAAAAGGCAAATCGATGTCCAGCGGACGGGGCGGATGCACGATTAATGAGGTGCTCATCCGAATTAAAAATGAATTACCTTATGTGAAATCGAAATTTGTGATGGTCACTATCGGTACGAATGGAGGTAATAGTATTGAGAAATTGAGTGAGTTAGTAGAGTATATCCTTGCGCAAAACGCAATTCCCATATTAAATAATATTCCTTGCAATGAAAGTCAGACTCATATTGAAGTCAACAAACAGATAGAGATCGTACGACAGAAATATAAACTCAAGGGATGTAGATTCGATTTGGTAACCTCTCTAAATCAAGATGGATTACAAGTTGACAAATCATGCATGTTCCATGAAGATTATTCAGGAAGCTGGGGGCAAATATATCATCATCCTAATGTAAAAGGTTCTATTCAAATGTTTATAAGAACGCTGATTGATATTCCCAAAATATACCAATAACACCCTATTCCCAGGTACGAAAGCGAGATAAGTATTATACTATTTTGAACATATATACAGACAAAATGAAAACAATTATCCCTCAAGTTAAAAATCCGACTAAAACAATATTACTTCCATTCCTCCTCATAAGTATATTTACCGCATGCGGAAATTTACATCATTTAGACAACATCCGGTATGTGAACCCAATGATCGGGACCGGAGGTGATGGTAGAATATCTCCGGTAGCAGTCGTTCCATTCGGAATGATACAACTGGGTCCGGACACAAGGCAATTCCTCAATGGATATCATTATAATGAAAATATTATTATAGGATTTAGCCATATCCATAAGAGCGGTGCCGGATGCGGGGACATGCTGGACTTACTATTTATGCCGACAATTGGCAACATGAACTTTCACACGAATCGCCAAGAATTTCAAAATAAAGGATACGAATCAACCTTTAACCATGACAACGAAAAAGTTGTACCCGGCAGATATTCTGTCCTTTTAGATAATGGAGTAACTGTTGATTTAACAGCAACAAAACGCTGTGGGTTCCATCAGTATCATTTTCCAAAGACAGACAGTGCCAATATAGTGATTGATTTGATACATGCGAATTTGGGAGGTTGTTCCATTTATAATGAAGAGAATTACGACAACGTTATCGACGCCAAACTTAACATAGTAAACAATACTACCATAGAAGGATATAGGATTTCTACGGGTCAATCGGAGGAACAACATGTTTATTTTGTGGCTGAATTTTCGGAACCATTTGAAGATAAATTGATTCTCGACGATTTTACACCGAAACCGGATATAGACTCTATCGCCAGTTTAACGATCCGTTCCGTATTCCGTTTTGAAAGTGATGGAAAAAAACCGATATTAGTGAGAGTGGGTATTTCTCCTGTCAGTATAGATGGTGCGCATCAAAATTTGAAGAAAGAAATAACTCATTGGAATTTTGATCGTTCCGTTCTGGAAGCACAACAAGCTTGGGCGGATGAATTGAATAAATTTTCAGTTCAAACAACGGATTCAACCCATCTTGTCTTGTTTTATACCTCTTTATATAATGCTTTGATGTATCCCTCCCTTTATTCAGATGTTGATGGGAAATACCGTGGCCCCGATCATAAAGTACATCAAGCCGACGGATATGATTATATGGCTCAGGTATCAAGCTTATGGGACACTTTTCGCGCCCAAAATCCATTAGTGACATTAATTAATCCGACTATTGGTACTTATCATGTTAAAACATTTTTAGACTATTATAATCATTTCGGATTATTACCCATAATGCCGCTGAATGGAAACGAAACATTTACGATGCTCGGATATCATGCGATGCCAATAATTGCCGACAGCTATTATAAAGGATTAAGGAATTACGATGCAGAAGCAATCTTTGAAGCGATGAAAGTCTCTGCTAATCGGGATACTTTCGGATATTGGCTCAAGGAGCCATTAGGCACCTACAATTATAAGAAGTATGGGTATATTCCATACGAAACAGAAACACGGTCAGTAGCGACGACCTTGGAATATGCGTATGATGATTGGTGTATTGCCCAAATGGCAAAAATGCTCAAACATGAGGACGATTATAAAATATATCTGGAGCGCTCTAAAGCATATAAACATTTATTTGATCCGGTGACAGGCTTCATGAGAGCAAAGAGTATGGACGGTAAGTGGCTCGAGCCTTTCGACCCTCTAAAACCGGAACATCAAAAAGACCGCAGTTATGTAGAAGGAAATGCTTGGCAATGGACTTTTTTTGTTCCTCATGATCCCGAAGGATTTATAGAATTATTCGGAGGAGCTGAAGCATTTACCGATAAACTGGATCAGTTATTCAGTGTTGTCGATCCGGATCCTGTTCGAGCTGCATCTGTACCGGATATGAGTGGTTTAATCGGACAATACGCTCATGGCAATGAACCTAGTCATCATATACCTTATTTTTATAATTATGCAGGTAAAGCTTGGAAAACCCAGGAAATTGTAAACCGCATCCTTACCTCATTATACAAAAACAGCCCTGACGGGTTACCCGGGAATGATGATACCGGGCAACTCAGCGCGTGGTATGTATTCAGTAGCATAGGGTTCTATCCCGTACGCCATGGTAATGGAGAATATGCAATAGGAGCGCCTTTAATGGATAAAATACAGTTTAGACACACGTTAAACGGTACACCTAAAACCTTAACTATTGAAGCAAAAAACAGATCTAAAAAGAATTTTTATGTGCAGTCACTGTTGGTAAACGGAAAACCATATAATAGTTCAACAATTAATCATGATGATCTCTTTTCGGATGATTGCAGTTTGATTTTCATAATGGGCGATACACCCAATAAAGAATGGGGTTATAGGATATCTAAATGAAAGCGAATATATAATAAAACGACAATAACATTTTAATTAACAAAATGAGAGAGAATCTTTTAGGAATAGATATTGGAGGCACAAAATGTGCTGTAATATACGGCATCAAAGAAAACAATACTATCGCAATTGTGGATAAAATCATTTTTGAGACGACGAATGTCCATGAAACAATCAATAATATTTGTGAGTCCACCACAAAAATAATGACGAAACATCAGTTGAATGAAAAGAACACCTGCGCTATCGGTATAAGTTGTGGCGGCCCACTTAACAGTAAAAAAGGAATTATCCAGTCTCCTCCTAATCTTTATGGATGGGATCATATTCCTATTATAGATATCATTACAAAAAAGTTTAAGATACCAACCGGAATACAAAATGATGCAAATGCAGGAGCATTGGCAGAATGGGAATTTGGCGCAGGTAGAAATACGGATAATATGGTTTTTATGACTTGTGGAACCGGGCTTGGTGCCGGATTGATTTTAAATGGAAAACTGTATTCGGGGGCAAATGATAATGCAGGAGAAATCGGACACATTCGACTTTCAGATTATGGGCCTGTGGGTTATGGCAAAATGGGCTCATTCGAAGGTTTTTGCAGTGGAGGAGGAATCGCTCAATTGGCCAAAAGCAAAGTGGTAGAAAAGATTCAAATAGGAGAGAGCGTAACATGGTGTAGAAAAGACCATTTGGAAAAGATAACCGCAAAAATGGTAGCGGATGCTGCGATAGCCGGAGACAAACTGGCTCTCGATATTTTAAAAACATCCGCAACATATTTAGGGAAAGGCCTTTCTATTATTATCGATATACTCAACCCTCAATTAATTGTAATGGGAGGAATATATTCCCGTAACGAGAAATTATTTAAATCTCATGTAATGCAGATAATCAAAAAAGAAGCTCTGGCAAATTCATACAAGGTCTGCAACATACAGCCGTCTGTTTTGGGAGAAGCAATAGGAGACTATGCCGCATTATCGGTAGCCGTAAATATTATAAAAAGAGTATGACAACGAATTTTATTAAGGACAGTTTAGCTGAAGCTCAAGAAGTATTGCAAAACTATTGCTCCGATTCCAAGATAATACAGGCGATAGAGAATGCGATCAACATGATGTCAGATGCTTTAATACGCGGCAATAAAATCATCGCATGCGGTAATGGCGGTTCCCTCTGTGATGCCACTCATTTTGCGGAAGAAATGACCGCACGCTTTCGTAATAATAGATGTGCATTACCCGCTATAGCCATTAACGATCCCGGACATATAACGTGTGTGGGAAATGATTTCGGGTATGATTATATATTTTCCCGCTATATTGAAGCGGTCGGACAACCGGGGGATGTATTATTGGCATTCAGTACGAGTGGAAATTCAGCCAATATTATATCAGCGGCTAAAACAGCCAAAGAAAACGAACTTTCTGTGATAGGAATGTCACGTGCCTCCACTACCGATAACGAATTGTCCCGATATGCGGATATATTTATAGGTGTTCCGCATCAAGGGTATGCCGATAGAATACAGGAAATGCATATATTGACGGTACATATCATGGTACAAGGTATAGAATATAAAATGGGATTAAATACATAAAACAAAAACACATTATTTAAATGAATAAAAAATCGCTACTAATAAAAATATTGCCTGTATTGTTTGGCTTTTTCATTATGGGTTTTGTAGATATTATAGGTATTGCCATAAATTATATAAAAGTTGATTTTGTAGAATTAAGCGATTCTGTCGTCAATATGCTTGCGACATCATGCTTTCTATGGTTTCTCTTATTTTCAGTCCCTACAAGCATGTTAATGAATAAATACGGCCGAAAGAATATTGTATTATTGAGTTTCATTATTCAAGCCATTGCATTAGGGTTAATATTTTTAAACTACAGTTATACCTCCATATTAATCATTTTCGCTGTAATTGGAATCGGAAATACGATCTTGCAGGTTGCTTTAAATCCACTGGTAACCGATGTTGTTGCAAGCAATAAACTAACAGGAACGTTGACGTTGGGACAATTTGTCAAAGCCATTTGTTCCTTTACCGGTCCTCTACTCGTTAGTTTTTTTGTATTGAATAATTACGAATGGAAAACAATTTTTATTGTGTATTCGGTCATCTCACTAATCGGATTTATATGGCTCATAAGTACTCCTATTAAAGAAAATACGGAAAATATAAAAAGGGTGTCTTTCACAAGCATATTAAGGTTATTGCAAGATAAACGCCTGCTCCCATTTTTCATTGGTATTTTAGTATTGGTAAGTGTGGATGTGAGCATAAATATTACCTTCCCAAAATTTTTATTGGAGAATAATGATATCATTCTTACCGAAGCAGGATTGGGTAACAGTGTGTATTTTTTTGCAAGAGCTGCGGGAGCTTTACTCGGGGGAATTTTACTCATGTCTATATCGGAAGTTAAATTTTATCGAGTAAGTGTATGGTTAGCTTTACTGGGATTGATCCTCATGCTCGTATTTTCGCATAACGTCTGGTTGGTTCTTCTATCCGTCGGACTATTTGGTCTTGGCTATTCAAATCTGTTTGCCATTATTTTTTCTTTGTCAATGCAAAAGTTTCCGAAAAAAGAGAACGAAATATCGGCTATTCTTATTATGGGGGTTTCGGGGGGAGCCATCCTCCCTCCTATTATAGGAAAGATAACAGATATGACACAGAATCAAAGTATGGGAATTATAACTATTCTCATCGTATGGTTGTATATGGTATGGCTAACTAAAAAAATCGCTTAAAAGCGATATCCTCCATGGAGACGATTTCGTCAAAAGAGCAGCAAAAGATTCACTATGGTCTTGATTTGCTAAAAACTCGGGCGCGAGTATCATCAAAGTTTGTTTCATCCCTCCGCGAAGGATTATATGAATTACGAACGGAATATAACATTTGAATAATCACAAACTTGCAGATTACGATTTGATACTCGATTCGTTGTATGGCGAAGAAGGTACTCCAAAACGCGAGGTATTCCGCCATAAGGCATATTCGTATTATAACCGGACAGTTGATTCGTAATGCACGCAAAGCGGAGAAAATGACACAGCAAGAATTGGCAAGCCGGATTGGCGCCGGAAAATCATCTATTTCCGTCATTCCTCATATTTCGTCAGGACTCTTTGTCCAAAACATCCAAAGCTGTGAATATTTGCCTTAAAGATGCCCCCCAAAACACATTTTGAATAATTCTCTCTTTATTAATAAGAAATGTTGAGGGATAAACATAAATGCCCGGATCATAGGCTTCTTTATTATAATCAGGAATGATAACGATATTATCCCACTTCTCGTTATTTTGCTCTAAAAAATGCACGACACTATCTTTATCATCGCTTGTTATGGCATAAAAATCAATATTAGGATACTCTTTAGCCAACAAATTGAATACCGACAACTCTCGAATACAAGGTGCACATGTAATACTCCAAAAACTTAAAACGGATTTTTTAGCATTTGTGGCAATATCTACTGGGCGTCCTGATAAATCCGGATATAACAATGGCGGCAACTTCTTCCCGATAATTTTCGTTTTTGCCGGATAATTATTGACTAAATGTATTTTAGCAATAGAAGAATTTGTATCTATGGTTATGCTATACCTTCCTGTTTTTAACGAATCCTTCATTTGTTTTTCCGAAATAATGTTGCCCGAAGGATCGAACCATTCGTTACCTTCTGATTGAACAGAGATACTTCCATCGGAGTTTTGAGTTACTTTTGCGTGCTCCTGTGAATAAGAGTTGATATAAACAACGCTGCAAAATAGCAGTATAATATATTTACTCATCCTGTTTGTATAAAAATGGCTTATGATTATGAATCTTCTTTGAAAAAAGTTTCCATATTATTCATCGTTCTTATTCTCGACTCTCTCATTCATTAGATAAAATATTGCGCCTTTATTTCTTCTCTTCCTCTTTTTTGGGGCTGCCGCCGCGGTCGATGGTGATGCGGGCGTTCTTGTAATCCGTATAGAAGTCCGTGCCGGCGAAGATATTGATCAGGCTGTCGAGCTTGTAGAGGCTCTTGCGCAGCTCTTTCATCAATTCGGGGATGGTCTGGTTGTGGCGTTTGCGCTCCAACTGCAGGTCGCGGGGTTTGCCCAGTAACGCATCGTAGGTGTCGATGATGGTTTTCAGTCCGGACATTTCCGTTTCATTCACGGCATAGTCGGGTAACGAAAGTTGGGTGTTTTCGGGTGCAACGCCTTCCGTTCCCGTTTTGCCCCCCTCGCCAGCGGGCGGAACCGCGCTCAATATGGGCATGACCCGATTGTAAATGTCTTTCACCTTGGTGAAGGCATCGACTTCCTTCAGGCTTGCCAACGAATTGCGGCTGACACGCAACTGGTCGTGCAGTTCCATATTTCCGGTATCGAGGGCGTATACCGATACCCTCTGGGCGATATCGGCCGTTTTCCGGTACATTTCAAGCGCCATGTTATCCTTATCCGTGCTGGCTCCCTTGGTAACGATAAGGGAACCCTCGGCATGGGGCTCCAATGCATCGACAATACCAGTGAAATTACCCGCTTCCAGGGCAAATCTTACTTGTTCATTCCAAACCGGTTCGTGCTGATGGAGGATGACCTTCACGGTACGAGCCATTCTATACGTGTTAGAATCTCTCGTGGTCATAATTGTTTTTTTAATGATTTGAACTAAAATTTCCGAAAGTTAGGAAAGCGGGAGGTAGGCTCCAAATCTTTCAGGTTAAAATATATAAATAATCAGAGGCGCCAAGTATAATTAAAATCAACAAAGATTAAGGGCGTTATGAACCGAAAGACCGTCATTCCGGTACGTTCGCTCTTTCATGGAGAAGAGCGCCTGACATTTTGTCTGTTCCAGGCTACATTCTCCTTTGTCAGATCGACTTCGGATACTGTCAGACTGAGTTTAGCCGATGCGAGACTGAGTTTGCCCGATGCGAGATCGAGTTTGCTCGAGGTAAGATTGACTTTGGCCGTTACATGTTCGACTTCGGAAACCGGAAGAAAGACTTCCCGGCCTGTCGGAACGACTTTGGAAAAGAGCAGAACGACTTTTCCCGATGCACCTGTGACATTTTGGCCGGTCGAAGCGACTTTGGCCGCTGTTTGTGCTTGTTTGCCCGCCGTACGCACCACTTTGGGCACCGTACGAGTGTCTTTGGACACCGTATGGGCCACTTTGGTCACCGTACGAGTGATTTTGGGCGCCGTACCCGCCACCTTATCCATCGCACCAGAGACGTTGGGCGGCATACGAGTAAGTTTTGCCACCTTTAGCCCGGCCTCGGGGCAAGGAGGAAAAGGTTATTTCACATCTTTCATCACTATACCCCCTCCCCGCTCCTCGGTGCTCCCCTTACGCTAAGGGGAGAGTTAAAGAGAACCTTCGGAAGTCCCGCTCCACGGCACCGGTTCGAAATCATATCCTTGCCCGAGCAACCACTCGATGGCCCGGGGCAATGCATAACGAAGGTTCTTTTCCGCTTTCAGGGAGTCATGAAAGACGATGATCGATCCGTCGCGGGTATACTTTTTCACATTCTCGAGCACCTGCTCCGGTGTCATGTACTTACTGTAATCGCGCGTCACCACATCCCACATAATGATGTGATAGCCGGCTTTGCGCAGCAGGCGGGGCTGGGGAGCCATCATATGCCCGTGCGGAGGGCGGAAAAGCGGGGAGTCGATGAGCGCCGCCGCTTTAGCGGCATTGGCCAAAAAGAAACCGGACGTATGCTGCCATCCCTGCAAGTGATTGAAAGTGTGGTTTCCGGTACGATGTCCGTTATCCAACAACATCCGATATACGGAGGGATACTTGCGGACATTATCGCCCACACAAAAGAAAGTTGCTTTTATACCGTACTTATCCAGCACCTCGAGCACCCACGGCGTGACCTCGGGAATGGGGCCGTCGTCGAAAGTAAGATAGATCGTTTTTTTGCCGGGATGAGGAATCCTCCAGATTGTTTCCGGATATAAGCACCTGTAAAACTTAGGGGGTTGTTCAATCAACATAAAGAATATAATAGAAGAAATACCCACCCGCCGATTATCGCATCGTCAAGTGAGTATTTCAATCATTTTTTGTTATTGTGCCGCTTGTTTATTGTATTGCTCCAGCAAACGGGGACTGAATTGCTGCATCATTTTCAGCGCTTTCTCCATTGTTTGCGCTTCCACCGACTGCTGCGCCGTGTCCACCGAAGCCGTATCGGTCAGGTAATACCCCCGGATAGAGCTATTGGTTAACTCGCGGAGAATGGTATCGCCCACGTAAGACACTCCTTGCGTATAATACACTTGCGCCCGTTGCAACAAATCATCCACCATTACCTGATACTTTTCGCGGTCGTACTCTTGGTAGATCGTGGCAATCAACAGTAACGGATTTATATTATTATAGATAACATCGCTCAGGTTATTATTCACCTGTTGAGGCTTCAAGCGTCCGAACCAATCGAGGTTACGGTTCACCCGCTCGCTGATTTGCGATATAAGCGCCTGCGCCTTTTCCGTTTCACCCAAACTGTAATAAGCCCGGGCAAAAAGAAGACCGTCATTCCGGTAAGGAACCGCCGATCCGGGCATCACCGTGGTGCATTTATCCAGCGCGGCCAATGCTTTTTCGTTTTCGCCTTCGTCTATCAAGGCATTAATCAATTCCGAAAAAGACAGACGGAAAGTAGAGATCATACGCCGGCTCGTTTCGTCGAGATAGATATCGGGATTCTCTTCCAATCCGCCCCAACGGAACTTCGTCATCATATTCTCATACGCCGCGTGTATATTGACGCGATTGCTCAAGGGCGTTCCCGGAACGACTTGATAGGTAAGCCCGTTCAGTGAAAAATTCCGGTCTTTCATATTCAGATACAAACTCTGTTCGACCGTGGTCGCGTAATACAGTGGGCGTGTCCAATTTCCGTCATTAATATTGGAAAGCATCTCGAGAATCATCATTTCATGACGATATACCGACGATTTACCGCCCAAATTGACATACATCCTGCTTGCCGGGCGGGCATGCATCGCAGCCCAGTCGACTCGAGTCGTATCCACATCCAGATAAAGCTGATTTCCGGGGATGATGCGGGTATCGCCGGTGGTAAACGGATTGGCGGGTTGGGCGTTTTGTCCCGTACGCAGGCTCTCCATTGTTTGCCTGAGGGAGATCGTATCTTTGAATGCGTTTATATCGTAATATGTCGGGAAAGAGTACGCCGGGATGTTATTATCCTGAAGCGCCTTTTCAATTTCCTGCTTCGTAATGATATGAGCGTAACTAGCTGCTTCATCCCAATATTGCGGGCGAGTCCAGCTAATGGGCAACGGTTTCGACTCGTAGGCTTGGCGTACCAGTTGGTCAATATACCATTCTGTTTGCAGGAAGCTGAGGTTCGTCACACGCACATCGGTACGAAAACCTTCCGTTTCCTGTACATACCACAGCGGATAGGTATCATTATCGCCATTGGTGAAGATGATACCGTCAGGGCCGACCGAACTCAGGTAATTCATCCCCGTGTCGCGCGCCAACGTTCTGCCCGAACGATCGTGGTCATCCCACGTCTGCCCGACCATCTGCAACGGGATTAAGACCCCGATGACCGATGCCACAACCGCCGATGCCGTACGGTTCTTGATATATTTACGGAGGAAATAGTCGATGCCGGCCACGCCCAACCCTATCCAGATAGCAAAAGCGTAAAAAGAACCCGCATACGCATAATCCCGTTCACGCGGTTCGAAAGGCGTTTGGTTCAGATACAGCACGATGGCGATGCCCGTCATAAAGAAGAGCAGGAACACAATGATAAAGCTTTGCTTCCCTTTTTCTTTCAATTTAAATTGATAAAGAATGCCGATGAGCCCCAAGATAAGGGGCAACATGTAAAACTTATTATGTGCTCTGTTATCGGCAATATCGGGAGCGATATCGTCTTGCGGGCCAAGGCCCAACACATGGTTATCGATGGGCGGAATACCGGTAATCCAGTTTCCGTACATCAGTCCCCCGTCGCCCTGAATATCATTTTGCCTTCCGGAGAAATTCCACAGGAAATAGCGGAAATACATATAATTCAATTGATAACCGAAGAAGAAACGGATATTCTGCCACAACGTGGGCGGCTTGTTCGGATCGGCGACATCGCCCCAACGCTCATATCCTATGATATGATTCCGGTATCCCGGCTCGCCCTGATGCGTGTGCATGCGAGGGAAAAGCATGCTGTTGGTATATTTATAGGTAGGGACTTCCGAAGCCACATAACGGTCTTTTTCTTCGGGAGATTTCTTGACAATCTTCCCGTATTTTTTCTGACTTGTATATACGGGCGTTCCATCCGCGTTCCGCTGTACCTGCGAGGCATAGGTATGCCCATAGAACAACGGCGTTTGCCCGTACTGCTCCCGGTTCAGGTAGCTTCCCAGCGAGAAAACATCTTCGGGAGAATTTAAATCCAACGGCGGATTGGCGGCCGAACGAATAGGAATCAACGCATAGGCTGAAAATCCGATCAACATAACCGTCAGGGAGGAAGCGGCCAAATGGATAAACCGGTTGTGCAGTCGCTTATCCTTAAAGATAAAGTACGCAGCCAAGGCTACAAGAACGACCCACAACAAAACGCTTCCACTGATGAAAAGAATACCGGCCAACGCCAGGCTGATGAAAAACGCCACCTTCGCCCTCGATTCTTTTCCTTTCGCCGACACCGTCTCGAATAAACACCATGAGAGGCTGGCCAAAAGCAATACCAGATAAATGAAGAAGCCGGAGTTGTACGACATTCCCAATGAATTGACAAAGAATAGTTCAAACCAGCCGCCGACCTTTGTAAAGCCGGGAATAACGCCATACATCACCACGACGATAAGGGCGAAAGACAGCAACAGATACAGGAGCCCGCCTTTCCAGGTGGGAGTTTCATTTCTCTTGAAGTAATACACCAATACGATGGCGGGGATGCAGAGTAAATTGAGCAAGTGAACACCGACAGACAACCCCATAATGTAGGCAATCAGCACGATCCACTTGTCTGACCCGGGCTTGTCGGCATTCGCTTCCCATTTCAGGATAAGCCAAAACACCAAAGCCGTCAACATCGACGAAAAGGCGTATACTTCGCCTTCGACCGCCGAGAACCAGAATGTATCGGAAAACGTATAGGCCAATGCACCCACCACACCGCTGCCGATAATGGTGATAATCTGGCCCAACGTCATCGTGTCTTGTTCCTTACCGGCCACCAACTTACGGGTCAAATGCGTGAGGGTCCAAAACAGAAACAGTATCGTGAAAGCGCTCAACAAAGCCGACATGCTGTTTACCATCTTGGCCACTTGCGACGGATCGGAAGCAAATTGTGTAAAGAGGTTTCCCACCAGCATGAAGAACGGCGCTCCGGGCGGGTGTCCGACTTCGAGCTTATAAGCAGAGGTGATAAACTCTCCGCAATCCCAAAAACTGGCCGTGGGTTCGATCGTCAATAAATAGACGATGGCCGCAATGGCAAACACGCCCCAACCGGCGATGTTGTTGATCAACTTATATTTCTTCATTTGTTTTTCGATTTCTGAATCGTATATATCCGATTGAAAAGACGTTGTGATAATGAAAATCGCAGCAAAGATACATAAAACTCTTTATATATACGGGTGAGGTACAAAGCCATTCTTATTTTGTTGTATTAAAAAACGTGAAACTCAACGGTCTTTCCGTCATCGCACGCCTTTCGGGGCTGAAAAGTAAAAACAGAAATGTCTCTATTTGCGATTTAGACGTTATCTCCCGCAGAGGATGCAAACCGGGTATCGCGAATCATTAAATCGAAAAAACCGGAAATGTCGTTCAGAACGACATCCCCGGTAAAACATGAAAAATTCTTCTTAAAAAAGAATTATTGCAGCCGGACTAACCGGTATAGAAGCTGTTGGATGGCCTCCTGATAATCATCTAAAATGGATTGGGTAAATGCTTCGCTGAATAACTCGCGATTGGATTCTACATACTGGTAAAAATCCGAAGCATGTTTTACGATATCCCGAGGATTGGAAGTTTCAGGAATCACAATATCCAAATCACCTTTCAACGCATAGGTTGTTTCGGCAATACGGTCGGTGACATCCGACAAACCGGCGATCGCTTGATCCAATGCAATATGCTGAGCGTAACTTCCTTTGCCGGTTACATGCCAATGATACAGTTTCAAACTACTGTTAAACGAAAACAGGTTGCCAATAAACGTGGCCATTTCTTTATTTGCTGAAATGACTTTTGAATCGGGTTGTTTTAATGTTGTTGTATTCATAACTTTTATTTTTGAATTGTTTCTATGCTTATAAAACACTTGGAAATGGAAAAAGTGCTCCTATTCCGATTGAACATATAGATGTATAATAGGCTTCATCTATATACCGATGAGAAGCGGCACCTAAATAGAAACGGGAATCTCGTCCAACCGTTCAAACGGCGGGAAGGCGTTCGGCGGGAAAGGAGGATAAAAAAAAAACTTGACGTCTTGCGGATAATTATAAAAAATATATACCTTTGCGCTCCGGCTTTGCTAAGAAACTGTTTTGAATTTTCCGAATGATATGATTTTGTTTATTCTTTTAAGCTGTTTTTTGCTTTTTTTTGCGCCTTTGAACTTTCCTTTCTTTCAAATAGCCCGCTATTCGATACGAAACGAAAGTTCAAATCCATCAAAAAATGACTAAAAAACACCGCATAAAAAAATTCAAAA
>ENA-UOOK01000701-UOOK01000701.1-fermentation-metagenome-genome-assembly--contig:-NODE-701-length-44510-cov-13.573524_pt1 | contig 44510 bp, 39 predicted proteins | sample MGYA00245777_ERZ724023 | MGnify/ENA primary metagenome ERZ724023 (study PRJEB28704, sample SAMN03018312) | fermentation metagenome | biome: anthropogenic terrestrial biome; feature: soil; material...
GGCCGTGTCTCAGTCCCAATGTGGCCGTTCAACCTCTCAGTCCGGCTACCGATCGCAGCTTTGGTGGGCCGTTACCTCACCAACCGGCTAATCGGACGCGAGTCCATCTTCCAGCGGATTGCTCCTTTGATCCCAAAACCATGTGATCCCGGGATGTCATGCGGTATTAGCGTCCGTTTCCGGACGTTATCCCCCTCTGAAAGGCAGGTTCCTCACGCGTTACTCACCCGTCCGCCACTGAAACCGTCCGAAGCAAGCTCCGGACAGTTCCCGTTCGACTTGCATGTGTTAGGCGCGCCGCCAGCGTTCGTCCTGAGCCAGGATCAAACTCTCTAAAAATATCGTATAAGAACGCCTTCGTTTCCTCCGGCTCTTCTTATCTCTTCTTCAGAGCGCTTTGGCTCTCTCAAACACCAACGTGTTTCGACAGTTTTATTTTGGAGAGCTGTCATCTCTCCTCCGAAAGTACTGCTACTCTCTGAAATTACGGGTCTTTCTTTTCCTGTTCCGTTGTTTAATTTTCAAGGTCCCATGCGGCTTCCCGGGGTTTTCATCCCGGAACGCTCGCGGCGTCTTTCCTCAAGGCGCTTTTCTATAATATCAAACCGCGCTCCCTTTGTCAACCCTTTTTGAAAGTTTTTTTCGACTTTTTGAAACAGAAAAACCCAAATAACAAAAAAACCGGGGAAAAAGGCGGTGCGCCCCTCTCCCCGGCAGCGGCAAAATGTGAAAATCAGAACGAGTGTTCGGAAATCATGCGGCTCTTGAGGTCCCACAGCTTCTGCGAGAGGTCCACATAATAGCGGTGGGGGTTTTCAAAGCGCTTGACTTCGTCCCAGAGCGTATCCACCTGCTTGCGGCAGTAGCTCCGAATTTCCTCAAGGCTGCGCGGCTGAACGATGCACCGGCCGTCCTTAAAAATCTGGCGCCGGATTTCCTTTGCGCGGAAATTGGTCACCGTCTTCCGCTTCCAGACATAGTCCGGGTCAAAAATCTCATACGGGCGCGCGTCGTCGATGGTCTCGTCGTGCAGGGCGATGACGTCCGCGATGGCCTTGTTCGTTTTGCGGTCGTAGAGGCGGAAAATCTTTTTGAAGCCGGGCGTGGTGATTTTGGAGACGTTCTCGCTGATTTTGATTTTCGGTATCACATGTCCCTCGGCATCTTCGACGCCGCTGAGCTTGTAAACCCCGCCGAAAATCGGGTGGCTGGACGAGGTGATCATGCGCTCGCCGACGCCGAAGCTGTCCACGCAGGCCCCCTGCATCAGCATATCGCGGATGATGTATTCATCCAGCGAGTTGGACGCGCAGATTTTGCAGTCCGGGAAGCCGGCGTCGTCGAGCATCCTGCGGGCTCGACGGGAAAGGTACGTGATGTCGCCGCTGTCGATGCGGATGCCCGCGGGACGGAATCCGCGCGGGACAACCTCTTCCTTGAAAACGCGAATCGCGTTTGGCACGCCGGACTTCAATACATTGTAGGTATCGACCAGCAGCGTGCAGTCCTGCGGATACTCCCGCGCGTAGGCGCGGAACGCCTCCAGCTCGGAATCGAAAAGCTGCACCCAGCTGTGGGCCATGGTGCCCAGGGCCGGGATGCCGTAATCAATGCCGCACAGCGTGCACGCCGTGCCGCAGCAGCCGCCGATATACGCCGCGCGCGCGCCGAGCACGGCGCCGTCCGGCCCCTGCGCCCGGCGGGAACCGAACTCCATGACCGGCCTGCCCTGCGCCGCACGGCAGATGCGGTTGGCCTTGGTGGCAATCAGGCTCTGGTGGTTGACGGTGAGCAGCACCATGGTCTCCACGAACTGCGCCTGAATCACCGGCCCGCGCACCGTTATAATCGGCTCGCCGGGAAAAATCGGCATCCCTTCGGGCACGGCCCAGACGTCGCAGGAAAACCGGAACTGCTCCAGGTATTTCAGAAATTTTTCATTGAAAATCCCGCATTTCCGCAGGTATTCGATATCTTCCGGCGTAAAGTGCAGGTTTTCAAGGTATTCGATGATCTGCTGGACGCCCGCCATGATGGCAAAGCCGCCCCCGTCCGGCAGATTGCGGAAAAACATGTCGAAATATCCGACTTTATCCTCAAACCCGTTTGAAAAGTAACCGTTTGCCATGGTGATTTCATAAAAGTCCGTCAGCATGGTCAAGTTGGTTTTCACAGCGTTTTTCTCCGGCAAAAGACCATCTCCCAGTCCGTTAAGCGATTAAAATTTTTGTGACTTTCCCTCTATGGATAAACATATTATGGAATGACACGGCACACAATACTCTTTCCGCCGAAAGCGCCGCAAAGCCCGGTCCAGAAACCGGGCGCTGCCGTGGTGGAAGCGCTTCAAAAGCAGAACTTATTTCTCTTATGTGAAAATAATAAATTGTTAAATTCCGGGAATAATGCAGAAGAGAAAAGATAAGAAAGCAAAACTTGACCGAATTATGAACAAACGGAAATTTTTCTGCAAATTGTGTGAAAAAACTCCATTTTTAATTGCATTAATCACAAATAAATATTATACTGAAACTGCCGGTTCGGCAGGCACCGTTTTCTCTGTGAAAGGGCTTGGCCGAACAGCCGGACGGCATGGGATTGTGAAAAGAATGGGTATGTGAAAACAAAAACTGTGATGAGGAGATGAACGAATTTGAGACTGCGTAAACAGGCGCTCGGCACCCGAAATATGGTGGGAGCGCGCGTCGAAATGGCGCGCAAAAACCAAGGCATGAAGCAAAAAGAACTGCTGGCACAGCTGCAGGTTAACGGAGTCGACATGAACGCCTCCGGCCTGTCCAAACTGGAAGGTCAGATTCGTTATGTAACCGATTATGAACTTTCGGCGCTCGCAAATATTCTGAACGTTTCCGTCGACTGGCTGCTTGGCAGAGAAAAATAACACCTGTGTTGTCCTGTAAGCGGGGCGCTTCGCAAAAGCGGAGCGCCTTTTCGCTTTTCTTTTAGCCCGGTTTCGTTTATAATGAATAAATACGGGAAAACCGGACTAATTGATCTCGCATCCATATCATACACTGTACAGAAAAAAATTGCAAGGGGGTTTTTCCTTGTCTGAACGCCGCCGGCTTCTCACCCGCCTGAAGCCGCTGCTTCTGTTTTTCGCGGTTTTTACCGCTCTGTTCTGCCTGTTCGCCCTCACGCTGAAATATACGTTCCCGTTCCTTGTGGGCTTTCTGCTGGCCCTGCTGGCGCAGCCCCTGATTCGATGGATGAGAGGGCAGCTGCATTTCCCGGGCGCTGTGGCTTCCATCATTGCGACGCTGGTCGTCTATGCCGTTCTGTTCGGCCTGCTCTTTCTGCTCGGGTTCTGGCTGATTTCTGAAATCAGCCATCTGGTTTCCCATATCTCGGGCCTGTCGGCGGGGGCCGGCGCCCTAACCGGCCCGCTGCAGCAGCTTCTGGAACGGCTGGGCAGCTCCCTGCAGGACATCGACGCGGATTTCATCCGGCAGAACCAGGAGCAGCTCGTCAGCATCGCCAAAAACGGCATCGGCATTGTTTCACAGATGCTGACCGCCGTTCTGCGGTTTCTGACCTCCCTGCCCACCATCCTGACCATGTTTCTGGTGATGATCCTGTCCACCTACTTTTTTTCCAAGGATATGGAATCCATCCGGCGCCGCTTCACAGGGATGTTTTCCGGAAAAACGGTGGGGAACCTGAAATCCTACTCCCACAAAGGCGCCGACATGAGCTGGCGGTATGTGCGCTCGTATCTTCTGATTTACTTTATCACCTTTTTGGAGACGCTGGCGGTTTTCGCCGTGCTCGGTGTGCCGTACCCGCTTGTGCTGAGCATCGTCACGGGCATTGCGGACCTGCTCCCGGTCTTCGGCCCCGGAACAATCTACGTGCCCCTGAGCGTGTTCTACGCGCTGAAAGGGGATTATTTCCGGGCCGTCACCCTGCTCGTGTGCTGGCTGCTGATTTCTGCCATCCGCCAGATTATCGAGCCGAAAATCGTCTCTTCCTCCATCAATATTCATCCGCTGACCATGCTGGCCGCCCTCTATTTCGCGCTGGTCGCAAAGAACTTCTGGGTGCTGATTTATTTTTCCGCGCTGATCATCTGCTACCAAATTTTTACGCAGTCGGGGGCTCTTCCCCGACTGTTCGGCGAAGAGCCGGCGGCGGCCGGCTCGGAAAAAATGGACGGGGACAGCGGGAAAAGGGAAAAAAACGGCACGCTGGGCAGAGCGCCCTGAGCTTCTTCGGAGCGCCCCGATATTGACGGGGCCCGGCGGCGGTGCTACCATGAAACAGATTTCGATTCCAAAGATCGCGCTTGCGGCTTTTCCGCAAAGTCAGGAGATTCACCATGATTTATGACACGTTTCACGGGCCTTTCGGCTACCCGCCCTACTTTGCGGCGCAGGCGGAAAAGCGGCAGATTCGCCGAACGGCCAACCAGGTAAGCTGGACCGTTATTTTTTGCGGCGGGCTGATTTTTCTGCTGACGCAGGCCGCCGTTTTTTTTCTGCGGGCGGTCGGCTACTCCTACAACCGGAGACTCAGCGAATTCAGCGGGATACCGCCCGCGCTCTATTACCTGCTGACCTGCGCCGTTTATGCGCTGGGCATCGCCGCGCCGGCCCTTCTGTACTTCGCCCTGAAACGCATTCCGCTGCAGGTCGGCCTTCCGTTTCGGCGCAACCGGGCGGCGGACACGGCCGCCCTGGTCTTCTTCGGGTGCATGGTATGTCTGCTGGCCAATTATCCGGCCGAGTGGGTTTCCACGCTGATTGAGCGGGCCGGCTTCAACGGCGTGATTCCGGAAACGCCGCTCAGCGACGACCCGCTGGTCCTGACCTTTTACGGCATCGAAACCGTGGTGGTTCCCCCGCTTGTGGAGGAGCTGATGTTCCGGGGCGTAGTGCTGCAAAGCCTGCGCCGTTTCGGCGACGGCTTTGCAGTGCTGGCCTCTTCCCTGATTTTCGGCATGATGCACGGCAACTTTCCGCAGACGGTGTTTGCCTTTTTCGCGGGGCTGGCCATGGGTTTTGCGGCCGTGCAGGCGGATTCCCTGCTGCCTTCCATCCTGATTCACTTCATCAACAATCTTGTTTCTTTTGCCCTTCAGCTCACCAACCGCTACTGGGGCGACGCGGCGGTCAGCACCATAAGCGAAATCGTCTCGGCCGCGCTGTTGATTCTGGGAATGCTCGCCCTGGTTTACCTCGTCCGGCGCAGAGGATTCCGGTATCGGCAGAACCGTGGCGGGACCGTGCTGACCCTGTCCGGCAAAATGGCGGCTTTGTTTTCCAATCCCGGCACCGTCATTTTTACGCTGCTTTTTCTGACCCTTTCCGTCAGCGTCCTGCAGGGAGGCTGAGGCGCGATGGAGCGGGACGAATTTTTTATGAAGCAGGCTCTCGCTCTTGCGCGCGAGGCCGCCGAGGAGGGCGAAGTGCCGGTCGGGGCGGTTGTCGTGCGGGGGGATGAAGTCGTCGCTTCCGGCCGCAATCGGCGGGAAACGCGGAAAAACGCGCTCTGCCACGCGGAACTGGAAGCCATCGGACGTGCCTGCGCGGCGCTGGGCGGCTGGCGGCTCTGGCAGTGCGACCTGTACGTCACGCTGGAGCCGTGCCCCATGTGTGCCGGCGCGGCCATCAACGCCCGCATCCGGCGGGTGGTGTTCGGCGCACGCGATAAAAAGGCGGGGTCGTGCGGCTCGGTCGTCGATCTCTTCTCCCTGCCGTACAACCACCGGCCGCAGATTGTCGGCGGCGTGCTGGAAAACGAATGCTCGGCGCTGCTCTCGGATTTCTTCCGAAGGCTTCGGGCAAAAGGAAGCGGCCGCCCGGACAAATAGCGCAGCCGTTTTTGTTTTTTTACTGACTGAGCGGCCCGCCCTGCAAAAACAGGGCGGGCCGCTTCGTCGATTTCAAAACTCAGGGCGGGTAAAGAAACGCGCGCACCCGGGCCGGGCAGTCCTCGTCCCCGATAAAATAGACCGTGTCCCCTTCCTGAAAAGACGCGTAAGGGCCGGGGGACACCATGAGCTGGTCCCCACGCCGGATGGCGACGATGGTGGCGCAGGTATGGTGCCAGAAATTGATGTCGGCGACGGTGCGGTTGAGATGCGGGGTCCGGGCGCTGATGGAAATCTCAAACGGCACGAACGGATTGATGAACTTGAACCGGTCCGTCCGGTTAATCAGGTCGGAAATCCGGCTTTCCAGCAGCACGTTTTCCTGCTTCTGCCGGGCGACGATAGCCCGGATGTCCCGCCTCAGCTCGGCGACGGTTTTCACATCGTTCAGCTGCCGGACGAAGCGGACCGCGTTTTCCCTGGATTTGATGGTCACGCCGCTGCCCTTTTCCGTCTCGACGATGTCCATGTCCGAAAGCACGCTGATGGCCCTGCGCGCCGTTTCGGCGGAAACGCCGTACTGGCTCGCAATGGAAGAGCGGGCGTAAATCTTGTCGTGCGGCTGATAATGGCCGTCCACAATCTTGGAGGCGATGTCGGCGGCGATATGCTGGTAGACCGGCGGCACGATTTTCAGATTCCTCGGCAAAAAGATACTTCCTTCCCGTCTAGTCAGAAAACTCAGATGCTGTGCCTCCCGATGGGTTGGGAAACACACAGGCCTGAGAAATTGTAGCACGTTTCCGCCTTTGCGGCAACAGGAAAAATGCCGGCGAGACATGGAAAAGCGCGGAACCTTTCAGCGCGGCGCAGCCGCTCCGTCTGCAATATCCGTACTGCACGGAGAAAGCCCGCCCCCTGCGCAATGCAAAAGGCGGGTTTTCTCTTTTTTACCGGTGGCGGCGTTTTACGCTTCCGGCAGCAGCCGGAAGCCCATTCCGTCCGTAATATAGGGCAGGTACGGAACGTCCTCCGGGGAAACCTGGCCGACGATGTTGACCCTTTTCTCCGGCGGGAGGTCTGCCCGGGCGATCTCCATCTCTCCGGAATAACGCAGATAGTCCTGATTTCCAACTGAAACGCTGCCTTTTTTCCTCTCCGGGCAGGGCTTCGGCGGGAAGCTTTTTCCCTGCGAGACATAGCGCCGGGATTCCTGGGAACGGATCACGTACTCGCTGGAATCCGGCCGGTCGTGGTGGACGATGTCCCTCAAAAAAGCGTATTCCGGCTCGATTTTCGCATGCAGGGGAACATATCCCTGCACGAGAGCCGAGAGCGCCGACCACGTTTTTGGGCTGACGTCGATATCGCCGATCATGCCGACATCCGCGGCACACGGCCCCGTCAGCTCCAGCAGGTGAAGCAGCACGTCGCCCCTGCGGTGGGCTTCCACGGTCGGCAGCCCCTCGTGCAGGGGACCGCGGAGAACGCCGTCGCCCGCGACGAACGCCATAGTCTGGATTCCGAACCGATGGAGGTTTTCATCAATCCGGCGCGTCCTCTCGGCCGACAGGCCGGTCAGCGGCTTCGGGTAAAAATTGTGGCAGGCGCCCAGGCGGGAAAGGTCCGCCCCCAGCCGCTCCAGCTCCGGGATTTTTGCCTGCGGGAACGTGCTCGCGTTGAATATCACCTGAAACCGGTGGGACAGCCGGGCGATTTCCTGCAGGGAAAAGCCATAGTCCACCCGGATGCGGCCGACGGAAAAATCGGCGAGCTGGTCAATCGACTTCAGCCCCAGCAGCCCGAGCGTGCGCGGGCCGACGTCAACCATCAGGGAAATCCCGCTGCTTTTGCACAGATTCAGCAGGTCCCGGATCTTTGCGCCCATGTCCCCATCGGCCTCCTCCGGGATATGCAGGGAAGTGAACGCAAGGGAAATTCCGGCCTTCCTGGCTTTCTGAACAATCGCGCGGTTTTTCTCCGGCCCCGTGCCAAGATAAAGGGAAATGCCGTATTGTTTCATCTTAAAATTCCTTTAACTTTTTTCTCCATAGACCTCATTGATGCGGTCTTCGTTGACCCCGAAGAAATAGGTCACGATAAATCCGCCCACATAGGCGGCGACCATGCTGATAAGGAACGCCAGTTGCTGGCCCGGCACCATGAGCAGAAGCCCGAACAGCCCGGAAACGCCCTGCGAGATCGCGCCGAGGTGGAACAGCGAAGCGCAGATGCCGCCGAGGCCCGAACCCAGGCACGCCGTCACGAACGGTTTGCCGAGCGGGAGCGTCACGGCGTACATCATCGGCTCACCGACGCCCAGGATGCCGACCGGCAGGCAGTCGCGGGTGATTCTCTTGAGCTTTTTGTTCTTTGTTTTAAGGTAAAGGGCAAAGCCGGCGCCCACCTGGCCGCCGCCCGCCATCATCAGGATGGGGAGCAGGTAATTGATGCCGTGCGTCGGGCCGGCCGGGTCGTTGAGCATCGCGTGAATCGGCGTCAGGGCCTGGTGCAGTCCGAGCGCGACCAGCGGCAGGAACCCTGCGGAAAGGATGTAGCCGCCGACGAAGCCGAGGTACTTATAGACGAAATTCAGCACGAAGAAGATGGCGTTCGTCAGCAGCGCGCCAATCGGCTGCAGGATGAGCACGGAAACCACCCCGCCGATGATGACGGTGAGCAGCGGCGTGAAAAACGTATCCACAATGGTCGGCATCCATTTGCGGATCCACCGTTCCAGATAGGCGAAGAAGATGCCGGCGATCAGCGCGGCGATCAGGCCGCCGTTGGCCGCGTTGAACGCCTTGTTGGTAAAGGGCATCAGGACGACGGCATCCTTGACTTTCGCCAGCAGGGGCATCGCGTCGTTTGGGACGAAGAACGCCCCGGCCAGGGCGCCCAGAATACCGGAGCCGTTGAACTCGCGCGCGGCGTTCATGCCGACGAAAATCGGCAGATAGGCGAACAGCGCCCAGCCGACAGTATGTATGCACGAATACCACCACTGCGTGTTCAGCGCCGGATTGGCGAGGCTGATGACGTTGACGAGGCCGTTGATAAGGCCGGCGGCGATGATGCCCGGAAGAATCGGGATGAAGATATTGGCAATCCGCTTCAGAAAGCGCTGGACCGGGCCGTTGTGCTTTTTCTTGTTCTCGGCCTTGTTTTTCTGCGCGATGTCCTTGATATTCTCGCTGTCCAGCGTTTTGCTGGTGCCGAGCGCCAGCCCCGTCAAAAGGGAAAACTCGCTGCCGACTCGCTGTGCGACGCCGGGCCCCAGCACAATCTGCACCGGGTTCGCGTCGACAACGCCGAGGACCCCTTCCACCTGTTTTAAACGCTCAAGGTCCAGTTTGCCGTGGTCGGCCCAGCCGACCCTCAGGCGCGTCATGCAGGCCATGTTGGCGGTGACATTTTCTTTTCCGCCGACGGCCGCCAGAAGCTCTTGAGCCGTTTTTCTGTAATCCATAACCGCAACCTCACTTTCTTGAAAATAGGACCCCTCTGTTGGAAATCGAATTGTGCAAATTGCCAAAAATATATAGCAATATCTGGCAATTCATGTATATTGATTATAGCCGAATTCATGAATTTTGTCAATATAATTTTAATAACAAATTAAAAATAAATAAAATAATATTTCACAAAGATTCTCAAAATTTTCAGAAAGCCTTCAAGCGCATATTGCAAGCAAAAGAAAAGCAGGATATAATAAGACTACGGTCTACCAAATAAACTGCGGGAGAGTCCGTCGGCCAAATATAAAATATATTTTTATTTTATGATAAGTATTTATAAAATATAATTTTATATTCTCTTCTTTATTCGCAAAGTATCATTCCCGTCCCGCGATAAAGAGAAAGGAGCCTGGCGATGCAGGTCAATCTGAGCGCACTCGAAACGGAGCAGCGCAATAAGAACAGCGAAAATATCGACACAATGGAAACGGAGGATATCCTCCGGGTCATCAACCGAGAAGACAAGAAAGTTGCGGGCGTGGTCGAAGGGGTGATTCCGCAAATCACAAAAGTCGTGGACGAAGCCTGCCGGCGCATCCAGCGGGGCGGGCGCATCTTCTACATCGGGGCGGGCACCTCAGGCCGCCTGGGCGTGCTGGACGCCAGTGAGTGCCCGCCGACCTACGGCGTAGAGCCGACGCTGGTCCAGGGCATCATCGCGGGCGGGCCGCAGGCGCTGGTCCGCTCGCAGGAAGGCGCCGAGGACGACATGGAGCAGGCCGGCAGGGACCTGAAGGCGCGCGGGCTGAACGGCTCCGACACTGTGGTCGGCCTTGCGGCCAGCGGGCGCACGCCGTATGTGGTCGGCGGGCTGGAGTACGCCGGCAAAATCGGCGCATTCACCGCCGCAGTCAGTTGCGTGCGGGGAGCGGAAATCTCGCGCCACGCCGAAGTCCCGATTGAAGCGGTGGTCGGGCCGGAGGTGGTGACAGGCTCCACCCGCATGAAATCCGGAACTGCGCAGAAGCTGATTCTGAACATGATCTCAACCGCCGTGATGATTCATTGCGGAAAGGTCTACCGGAACCTGATGGTCGACGTTCAGCCGACCAACGCCAAACTGGTCGAGCGCGCCAGGCGGATTATATCGGAAAGCAGCGGCTGCGGATATGAGAAAGCGGCCGCCCTGCTGGAGGCGAGCGGAAGGAACGTGAAGGTCGCCATCTGCATGGCCCTGACCGGCCTCTCAAAAGAAAAATGCGCCGAGATCCTCGCCGGGAACGGCGGGAACATCTCGCGGGCCATCCGTTCCCTGACGGGAAAAAGGCCTTGAACCCGCCGGCCGAATGGGATAAAATGAGACAGGGACAGTGAGAACGGGAAAATAAAACGGGATTCAGGCGGGATAAGAGCAGATGGGACATTGAAATGAGCTGCCTTTATAAAATACGGCAGGGAATGCCGAGTTATACGGATACCGAAAAAAAACTGGCGGATTATATTCTGCACCACGCCGGCGAGGTGACGTTCAGCTCCGCCCAAAAGCTCGGGCGGGAGGTCGGCGTCTCCGCCGCCGCGGTCATCCGGTTTTCGCACCGGCTCGGCTACCGCGGCTTTACGGCGCTGAAAATCGACCTGGCCGCCGACCGCTCGGAACAAATCAGCGGACTGGACGACGTGATCAGCGAGAGCGATTCGATGGAAACCGTGCTGCAAAAGGCGAAAAATCTGAACGGCATGCTGCAGGACCAGGCATTTCACATGGTCAATACCGAAAGCCTGCAGCGGGCGGTAGACGTTCTTCGGAAGTGCCGGAACGTCTATCTTTTCGGGTTCGGCGGCTCCGGCATCGTCTGCACGGATTTTATGGAAAAGCTCTCGCGCATCGGCCGCTCCGTGATTTACCGCACCGACCTCCACGACCAGATCGCGATGGCGGCGCTGATGACGGAGCGGGACGTCGCGCTGGCCGTCAGCTACAGCGGGCGGACGCGCGAGGTCAACACCGGCATGCGGCTCGCGCGCGAGCTCGGCGCGACCACCATCGCCGTCACGCAGTTCAAGAAAAGCCCGCTGACCCGTCTGGCGGATATCCTTCTCTATATCCCGACGACCGAGCGGGAGCTCCGCATCGGGGCCATCGCCTCGCGCAACGCATCGCTGATTCTTACGGACCTGCTGTACCTCGGGCTCGCAAAGGAAAATTTCAAAAAGACCAAGGAATGTCTGGTGAAGACCCGCAATGCAACAGAACGTCTCAGAAAAAGATAATCCCCCGGCGGTCCGGATGATTGCGCTGGATTTGGACGGCACCGCCCTGCTGAGCGACCACGCCCATATTTCGCGGCGGCTTCGGCGGACTCTGCAAAGGGCCGTCGCCCGCGGGATCCGGGTCGTGCCCGTCACGGGGCGGATTTATTCGGTCCTGCCGAAAGACGTCACGTCGGTGCCCGGAATCGAGTATGCGGTCACTTCCTACGGCGCCGTGATCTACGCGCTGAAAGAGCGGAGGACTCTTTTTTCCGCCTGCATTCCCCGGCAGGACGCGGAATGGATTCTCCGCCTGGCCCGCCGGGAGAGCTGCTATGTGGAGGCCTGGTCGCGCGGGAGGATTTTCGTTCCGGACGACCAGTTCCGCCGAATCGAAACGCTTCCGTTCTCTCCCCTTCATTCCGACGTCCTCCGGAAAATCGGCACGGCGGCGGGCGGCAGCGCCGATTTTTGGGCGAAGCACGGAGAGGCCGTGGAAAAAATCAATTTTCCGCTGCTGCCGCCGGCCCAAAAGGCGACGATACTCGGGAAGCTCGCCCAGTGCCCCCGCCTGTTTTTCGTCCCCATGCAAAGCGGGTTTGAAATCGTGCGCGCCGGCGCCACAAAGGCGGACGGGCTCGCAAATTTCTGCCGGCTTCTGCAGCAGAAGGGAGTTTCAATCGGGATGCGGAACATCCTCGCCATCGGGGACAGCGAAGGGGACGCGGAGATGATTCGCAAAGCGGGCATCGGCGTCGCCATGGGAAACGCCAGCCGCGCCCTGAAAAAGCTGGCCGACGCCGTAACGCTCGACAACGAGCGGGACGGCGCCGCGGCGGCCATCGAGCGGTACGCGCTTTCCGGCTGCGCCTGAGGACGCAGGGATTGCCTTTCGTTTGATTTAAAAATACTCATTTTGGAGGAAACATGAATCTGTTTGGGAAAAAGAAAATTAAGATTTTGGCGCCGGTGGACGGAAGGGCCGTGCCGATTGCGGAAACGCCCGACAAGGTGTTTTCAGAGAAAGTCCTGGGCGACGGCGTGACGATGCTGCCGGAAAACGGCGAAATCGTCGCGCCGGTGGCCGGGACGGTCGCCACGATTGCAAATACCCGCCACGCGGTCTGCATTGAAGGGGACGAAGGCGCGGAGGTGCTGATTCACCTGGGAATCGACACCGTCAAGCTGGGCGGAAAGGGCTTCACCTGCCTTGTAAAGGCCGGGGAGCACGTCAGGGCCGGCCAGAAACTGATGGACATGGACCTGGACTTTATCCGGGGCAGGGGATACAACACCGCTTCCCCCTGCATTCTGACCAATCCGAATCAGGTGAAAAAGCTGACGTTCCGCACCGGCGATGCGGAAGCGGGAAAAACCGCAGTGATGGAATACGAGAAATAAAGGCCGGGTTCGGCCTTTTAATCATACAGATATTTTAAAAATTACAAAAGAAGAAAGGCAAGCGAAGCAAAATGAAGAATTTTCAGTATAAAATAAAGGAAGAAGAAGGGCTCCACGCCCGCCCGGCGGGTCTGCTGGTCAAATGCGCGCAGGGGGTGAGCTCCGCCGTCACCATTGCCTGCCACGGTAAGCAGGCCGACGCGAAAAGGCTTTTTTCCGTGATGGGGCTTGCCGTCCGCCAGGGCGACGTCATAGACGTGGCGGTCTCGGGCAAAAGCGAGGACGCCGACGCCCGCACCATGGAAGATTTCTGCCGGAAAAACCTGTGAGTTCCCTGCGGGAATCGCAGGAACGGCAGAAAACGGCCGTCCGGCGGGCGAAAGCCCGCGGACAGGCCCGGCCGGATTTCAGCAGAAAGGCGCAGCGCCTGTTTAAAGCATCTGTTTTGTTCAGAAAGGGGTTTCGACATGAAAATCATTGAAGCGACCGATTACAAAGACATGAGCCGCAAGGCGGCGAACATCATCTCCGCACAGGTCATCCTGTTCCCGCGCAGCGTTCTTGGGCTGGCGACGGGCTCCACGCCGCTCGGCATCTATCAGCAGCTGATCGACTGGTACCGGAAGGGCGACATCGATTTCAGCGAGGTGACCAGCGTCAACCTCGACGAATACTGCGGGCTCGCGCCGGACAATCCGCAGAGCTACCATCATTACATGAAGGAAAACTTTTTCCGCCATGTCAACATCCGGCCCGAAAAGACGTTTGTGCCGAACGGCCTCGCAAAGGATTTTGACGAGGAAGGCCGCCGGTACGACCGGATGATCGCCGACCTCGGGGGAATCGACCTGCAGCTTCTGGGGCTGGGCAAGACCGGGCACATCGGCTTTAACGAGCCGGGCCAGGCCTTTGAAAAGACGACCCACAAGATTGCGCTGAAGCAGAAGACGATTCAGGACAACTCCCGCTTCTTCAAGAACGTCGACGAGGTGCCGAAATACGCCATGACCATGGGCATCAAGGCGATCATGCAGGCCAAAAAAATCCTGTTCGTCATCAGCGGCGCCCAGAAAGCGGACGTGCTGGAGAAAGTGCTGTACGGCCCCGTCACGCCCGAAATTCCCGGGTCGGTCCTGCAGCTTCACCCGAATGTGACGGTCGTGGCGGACCGCGACGCGATGAAGGTCGTGCACGAAAAGCACCCTGAGAAAGGCTAAGCCATGATCCTGAAGAACGCAATGCTTTTCGACGAGCATTTTAACCTTGTAAAAGCCGACGTCGCCGTTCGGGGCGGGAAAATCGAGCGGGTCGCCCCCGGCCTCGAGGGCGGGGACGTCCACGACTTTTCCGGCTGCGTGATTGCGCCCGGCTTTGTGGATATCCATATCCACGGCTGCGTGGGGGTGGACACCTGCGACGGCACAAGGGATTCCATCGCGAAAATGGCCGGCCACCTGATTGGGAACGGGGTCACCTCCTTCTGCCCGACAACGATGACGGTCTCCCTGCCGGAGATTCAAAAGGCGCTCGCCGCCGCCCGGGACTGCATGGAGCATCCGCCGGAAGGCGCGGCCGTGCGGGGCGTCAATATGGAAGGGCCCTATATCTCCCCCGCGCGAAAGGGTGCGCAGAAAGGGGAATTTGTGCGCAACCCGGACTGGCGGGAATTTAAAAAACTGTACGACGGCTGCGGCGGCATCGTCCGGCTGGTCGACATCGCGCCCGAACGGGAAGGCGCCGGCGAATTCATCGAGCGGGTCGGCAAATACTGCACCGTTTCGCTGGCGCATACCGAGGCGGATTACGGCCAGGCGAAAGAGGCCTTTCGGCGCGGAATCACCCACGTGACCCATCTGTTCAACGCGATGACCGGTCTGCACCACCGCAGGCCCGGCGCCGTGGGCGCGGTGTTCGACGACCCGAGCGTGAAGGCGGAAATTATCTGCGACGGGTTTCACATCCACCCGGCCGTTCTGCGGACGGCCTTCCGGATTCTGGGAGAAGACCGGACCGTCATCATCAGCGACTCCATGCGCGCGGCCGGGATGCCGGACGGCGTCTCCGAGCTGGGCGGGCAGAAAGTCTATGTGAAAAACGGCGAGGCCAGGCTGAAAGACGGCACGATTGCCGGCTCCACGACCAATATCCACAAAGAGGTGCAGAATCTGATTCGGTTCGGCGTGCCGGTGCGGCAGGTGATCAAGTCCGCGACCATCAACCCGGCAAAAGAAATCGGAGCGGAAGGCGAAATCGGAAGCATCCGGGCCGGCAAGCAGGCCGACCTGGTCGTGATGGATTCCGACTGGAAAATTGCCGCGGTCGTCAAATCCGGTAGGTTTTGCCGGCTGGGAGCAAAATAGCTTCTTTTTTCGGGCGGTTTATCCCAGGGCCGGCTCCCCGCAGAGCAGGACATGGTCCGACGCTCTGCCTTCGGTTTCAAATAGAATCAGCTCGTTCTCCCCTTCCCGCAGCAGCGGGGCGGGGATATACAGGCGTTTCTGCGGGCCGATTTCCCAGAAGCGCCCGAGGTTGAACCCGTTCAGAAGGGCGCAGCCCTTGCCCCACCCGGAAAGGTCGAGAAAGGTGTCTCCCCTGTTTTCAACTTCAAACGGGACCCGGTAAAACGCCGGGCCCCCTTTTTGATACCCTTTTGAAAAATCGAGCTTCGACACCGCCGCGGTGTCCATCGGCAGGGGGTACATCTTCCACCCCGTGTGGCTGCGGCCGTTGAGCAGCACTTCTCCGTCGATTCCCTTCCGCTGGTGCTCCAGCTCCGGGCCGTAATTCACGCGGCCCATGTTCTCCACCAGAATGTCGATTCGGGCGCCGCCCGCGGCGGGCCGGACGGCACATTCCCTTTGCAGCTCCCGGTCGTACAGTGTCAGCAGGCGCTTTCCGTCGAGGAACACCTGGGCGCGGTCGTTTGCGCCGGTCAGCCGGATTCCGGTGATTTTTTCGCTGGGGCACAGAGTGGAGCGGTAAAGGATATACCCGTAGCTCTGCCCCAGCTTTTCCATCGAAAGCGGGCGCGGGCTTTCCGCCGGCGACGAAATTCCGCCGAGTGCGGAGAACAGGGAAACGCGCCCGGTCACTTTCTGCTCGCCGTAGGAGCGCCGTTCTATTTTCCGGGAAAAGTCCATGGGAGGAAGCGCGGCGTATTTTCCGATTACCTTTCGGAACGCGAGGTATTTGGGGGTGATTTCGCCGTCCTCGGTCAGCGGGGCGTCGTAATCGTAGGACGTGACGTCCGGGGAAAGGCGGTCCTCGTAATTGGAGCCGTTCATAAACCCGAAATCCGTGCCGCCGTGGAACATATAGAGATTGACGCTGCATCCCTCCGCCAGGGCGGCGTCCAAATCGCCGGCGCAGGCGGCCGCCGGCTTCGTATGGTGCCCGCCGCCCCACGCGTCGAACCAGCCGTCCCAGAACTCCATGCACATCAGCGGGCCGCCCCGCACGTGCTTTTTCAGGACTGGGAGCCGCAGCCTGGGCTTGGAGCCGAAATTTGCGGTGATCAGAGCTCCGGGCAGGCTCCCGTTTTTCATATAGCCGTTCCACGGCCCGTCTGAAGTCACCAGCGGCACCGTGACGCCGTCCCGCCGCATCTCCGCGCGCAGCGCCTCCAGATAAGACTTGTCGCTGCCGTAGGCGCCGTACTCGTTTTCCACCTGCATCAGCAGGACTGGGCCGCCCCGGTCAACCTGCAGGGGCGCCAGGACCCGGAACAGGGCGCGGTAATAGCGCCGGACGGCGTCCAGAAACGGCGGATAGGAGCAGCGCAGGCGCATCCCGTCCTCGGCGAGCAGCCAGGCCGGCAGGCCGCCGAATTCCCATTCTGCGCAGATGTACGGCGACGGCCTCACAATCGCCCAGAGGCCGAGCTCCTGCGCCGTTTTCAGAAAAGACGCGAAATCCAGTCCCCCGCCGAAGCGGAACTCTCCCCTGCGCGGCTCGTGCAGATTCCACGGAATGTAGGTTTCCACCGTGTTGCAGCCCATGGCGCGCAGTTTTTCGAGCCGGTCGCGCCAATACTCCGGCACAACGCGGAAATAATGGATGGAGCCGGAGAGGATCCGAAAGGGCTTTCCGTCCAGATAAAACCGGTCCTTTACTTCAAAGCGGTGTCCCGCCATCAAGCACACCTCCGTTTTGCCGGCTGCGGGCGCCGGAATCCGCATCCGCACTTGCAGCCGCACTTTCTGATTCTGAATCTTACCACGAAAGCCGGTGAGGTTCAACATCCCCTCCGGTAAAAATCCGAAACGGGCGTTGCACGCGGCCCGATTATTATTCATATTCTGTAAAAAAGGAGGCGACGCAGCAAATGCTGATTCATGTGGTCGCGCCCGGCGAGACGCTCTGGCAGATTGCAAACCGGTACGGCGTCACGCCGGAAGAAACCGCGGCCGTCAACGGGCTGGAAAACCCCGACCGGCTCGTGGTCGGCCAGGCGCTGGTGATTCCGAGCGAGGATTTTTACATCGTGCAGCCCGGCGACACCCTGTGGAGCATCGCCCGGGCATACGGTACGACGGTGCAGACAATCGCGCGGGAAAACCGGATTGAGGACCCGGACCGAATCACACCCGGAACGGTGCTTTATCTGCCCGTCCCCCGGCACCGCGTCCAGCCCGGCGAGACCCTGGGTGAAATTGCCCGGGAATACGGCGTGCCGCTGCAGACGCTGATTGCGGTAAACCGGATTGAGGACCCGGACCGGATTACGGCCGGAACCGTTCTGGTGATTCCGCGCCGGGAGAGACCCCCGATGAACGTAAACGCCTTTCTGTACCGTCTGGGGGAAGACGCCGTCCCTATCGTCGAAGAGAGCGGCCGGTACCTGACTTACCTGAGCCCGTTCGCCTATCTGATCCAGGAGGACGGGACCCTTCAGGCGATCGACGACGCGCCCGCCCTCCAGGCCGCGCGGGGCACAGGGGCCGTCCCCATGATGGCCATCACCAATTTTACGGCCACTTCCCGCGGGGAGAACCTCGCTTCCGCCGTGCTGAACAACCCGCAGACCGTGGAGCGCCTGCTGACCGAAATCATCCGCGAGATGCGAGCGAAGGGATACCGCGGGCTGAACATCGACCTCGAAAACGTTCTTCCGGCAGACCGGGAAGCCTACAACCGGTTTCTTCAGCGCGCGGTGGACCGCCTGCACGCGGAGGGCTTCTTCGTTTCCACCTCGCTCGCGCCGAAGACCTCCGCGGAGCAGGCCGGCCTGCTCTATGAGGCGCACGACTACGAGGCGCACGGAAGAATCGCCGATTTCGTGATTCTGATGACATACGAATGGGGCTACCGGAAAGGGCCGCCCCAGCCGATTTCGCCCCTCGACCAGATTGAGCGGGTCCTCGATTACGCCGTCACGGCGATTCCCCGCGAAAAGATTTACCTCGGATTCCAGATTTATGCGAGGGACTGGCTGCTGCCCCACGAAGAGGGCCGGGAGGCGGAAACCTTCAGCGCGCAGGAAGCCGTCGCAAGGGCCGTCAGATACGGCGCGCAGATTCAGTACGACACCATCGCGCAGGCGCCGTTTTTTCAGTACACGGACGAACAGGGCCGCCGGCACGAGGTCTGGTTTGAGGACGCGCGCAGCGCGCAGGCGAAATTTGACACCGCAAAGCGCTACGGCCTGGGCGGAATCAGCTACTGGGCCCTGGGCTACCCGTTCCCCCAGAACTGGGCGCTGCTGGAGGACAACTTTGCGATTGCAAAGCGGGGCTCCGCTTCCTCCTGAGCCGGCGGCCGAAGCCGCCCGCAGAAAAGCAAAACTTTAAAAAAGCGGCGGAATAAGATTTCCCCCGATTGGAAGACTATGTTTCAAGAGGCCGCTTCAGACCCCTGAAATAAAGAATCGGAGGGAAAGCTTTAATGACTGACAAAAATGATATTTCATCCGCCCTTCCAAGGAACGCGCTGCAGGACATACCGCAGCCGAACGCAGACGCCAGGCCCATCACCGCGCTGGTCCGGAAAAGCGGGCGCATCACCGGCTATCAGCTTTCGGACGGCCGCGTCCTGAACAAGGAAGAAGGGGTCCGGCTCGCCAAACAGGGCGGCATCCGCGGGGTCGGCGTCGCGACGAGGAACGGGGCCGAATACCTCAAGTCTCTGCCGGATGAAGACGAGAAAAACAACCTGAGCAATCTCCCGTCCATCACGCAATAGGCGCGGGCGTGTGGAAAGCTTATTCGCTTTACAGGGCTTCGGAGGCCCGGGAACAGGATGCATCGGGGCAAGAAGCTAAAATAAAAAACAGCCGCTCCCCCGGCGGCTTATTTCCCCTGCGCATCGCTCAGAAAACGCTTCAGCTGTTCTTTCGTCACGCCGACGTCTTCCACGGCGTCCAGCTTCCTGCCGTTCAGGCGGTAAGCCGGCACCACCCAGACGCCGGATTTTTCATAGGCATAGTCGTTCGCGGCGAGCTGCGCTTTCCGGTAGGTCCCCCGTTCCAGCGCCCGGCGAAAGGCGCCGCCGTCGAGCAGCCCCTTCACACGCGCCGCGAGCACCGCCGCGTCTTCGATGTCGGCGCGGTCTTCCAGCGCCGCCCGGAACATGCGGCCGTGGTATTCCCACAGGTCCGCGCCGTGCTCCAGGGCAAAAAAATACCCCTGGATGCACAGTTCGCTGTGCGGACCGTAAGGGTCCGGCCGCGGGTGCGCTTCGCAGGGGCGCCAGAGAACCTCGATTTTCGGGTAGCGCGGGAGCAGCTCTTTCAGGTACTGATGCGCGCGCATGCAGTAGGGGCAAATATAATCGAAGAAAACTTCGAGCCGTGCCATCGAAAAAGCTCCTTTCAGAACGGAAACGTGCGGAAAAGAAAATTCTCATTTGCTGATTTTATCCGCGATGCTGCTTGCCGCAAAAGAATCCGGCTTGATTTTGCAGTTGTATCCGCATGCCCGAATCCAGGAAACAAGGTCCGGAATCAGCTTGCTGGTCTTCCCTTTTGTTCCGGCGTCCACATGGATGCAGAAATTGACGTCCTCAAAATCGAAATCCGTCTGTTTTTTTGAGAAATCCTCCAGTTTTGAAATCAGCTTATCCGCACATTTCAGGCTCATGCTGGTCTCATATAATAATTTCTGCCTGATGTTGTCGATTCTTTTGATGCGCAAAACGTCGTAGAAGAAAATTCCGCCGTGGCCTATGTTTTGAACCGCTATCACTACAACCATTTTGGTGTCGGAGTAGTTCTGGCTGTCCGTTCCGACGATCAGGTTAAACCCTTCCGATGTCTTGTAATTTGTCCGGATGTAATTCACGATAATGCGGACCACCTGGTCGTCGCTGCAGCTCCCGTAAGTTGGACTAATCATCGCTTTATTCTCTCCAAGTCAAAGATTTCATCCTATCGATTGACGCGGCGCCCTGATTCTTCCGAAACGTGGTTCCCAGACAGCACTTCCTTTCAGAAAGACCCGGCTGTTGCCGGCAAAGCGGCGGAACGAATGCTTAAAAAACCGCAAAGCATCCCCTTTCCCTGCGTCTCACGGCGGTTTTCAGTGCCGTTTACAACATTATACATCATCTTTTTCCGGCAGACAATCCGAATCGGCGGCAGCGGAAAATATTTTTCAGCCCGGCCGGAAAAAAGCGCACCGGGCACGTACGGCGCGGCAGGTTGTAGACAAACTGCCAGGCTGCGACAAATCGTGCAAGACAAGACGGCAAGCGCAGCAGATGAGGGAGCATACTCTCTGTATGTGACCGAAATCTGCAAGCGCAGTCCACTTGAAAGCAAAATTGCAACGCAATTTTGCGGTTGCGCGACTTTGTCGTCAGTCTGGGCGCGCCGGGCACGTACGGCGCGGTTCTATTGACAGGAAAGGGATTCCACATTATACTGAAATCAAATGGTTTTCTCTTCTGCCCCGCGATTCGGCCCATTCTCTCGCGGCAAAGTTTTGGACTTAAAATTCAAGCGTGCTGGCCACGCGTAAGGAGCGTTATCCAGAGTGAAGATTCTTACATTCGGTGAAATAATGCTGCGGTTCAAACCGCCGGCTTTCGCCCGCCTCGTGCAGGCGAATTCTTTTGAAGCAAGCTACGGGGGCGCTGAGGCGAACGTCGCCGTTTCCCTTTCCATTTTTCACGACGACGCGGCTTACCTGACCAAATTGCCGGAAAATCCCCTCGGAGAAGCCGCGCTCGGCACCCTGAGGCGTTTCGGCGTCGATACCGGCCGCGTCCTGCGCGGCGGCCCGCGCCTGGGCACCTATTACTTCGAAAAAGGGACGAGCATCCGACCGACCCGCGTGGTTTATGACCGCGCCGGAAGCTCCATCGCCACGGCAAGGCGTTCGGAGTTCGACTGGCCCGCCCTGCTCAAAGGGGTGGATATATTTTACTTTTCCGGCATCACGCCGGCCATCTCCGATGAGCTGGCCGGTGCGGTGAAGGATGCGCTTACATACTGCAAAAGTCGCGGCATCACCGTTGTTTCCGACCTCAACTACCGCGGAAAAATGTGGACGCCCGAAAAAGCCCGCTCGGTCATGCGCGGGCTGATGCCCTATATCGATATCTGCCTTGCGAACGACGAGGATTTTGAAGCGGCCCTCGGCATCCGTGCCTTCGACGGGGACATGTCGCGCGGCATCGAGCAGATTAACAGCTTCCGCGCCGGCATGAAAAAAATCACGGAAGAGTTTCCGAACTGTAAAGCGGTCGCCAGCATCCTGCGCAACATCCACTCCGTGGAGGAGAGCGACTGGATGGGCATCCTGCTGCGGGACGGAAAATTCTACGAGAGCCCGGTTCACAGCGTGCATGTGATGGAGGGCGTGGCGTCCGGGGACGCCTTCGGCGCCGGGCTGATTCACGGTCTGCTGCACTTCAAAGACCCGCAGGAGAGCATCGACTTTGCCATCGCGGCCAGCGTGCTCAAGCTGATGATCGGCGGCGACCTCAATCTCGTGACCGAAGACGAGGTTCGGGCCGCGATGCGCAAGGGCGGCAGCGCGCGCGTAAGCCGCTGAGCCGTGGCCATAAAATAAATTGGCTCTGCCAAATCAGGGCCCTTAAAACAGAACATATCGCAAGACACCCCTTTCGCCAGATCGTTCTTCAAGGTGAAAAGGGTGTCTCGTTTTCTTATTATTTAGCCGAGCGGAACGGCAGGGCTTTGTTATTTCAGCTTTTCGGTCGGGATGGCGTCCATGTCGTCGAACGCGCGGTTTTCCCCGGCCATGGCCCAGATAAACGCGTAGTTCGAGGTGCCGCAGCCCGCGTGAATCGACCAGCTCGGGTTGATAATCGCCTGCTCGTTGTGCATGACGACGTGGCGGGTCTCGCTCCCCTGCCCCATCAAGTGGAACACGACGTTGTCCTTTGGAATATTGAAATAAAAATAGACTTCCATGCGGCGCTCGTGGGTATGTACGGGCATGGTGTTCCAGACGCTGCCGGGTTCCAGTATCGTGCACCCCATCGAAAGCTGGCAGGTTTCCAGAACATCCGGATGAATGAACTGGTTGATGGTTCTTTTGTTGCTGGTTCCGTCTGAGCCGAGCCTGCGGTGGATTGCTTTTTCAAACGGAATCGGCGTTGTCGGGAACGGCCGGTGCGCCGGCGTGGAGCAGATGTAGAATTTCGGAGGTTCCGCCGGGCTGGAAGCTTTGAAGGAGACGGACTTCGTCCCCATCGAAATGTACAGCCCCGCGAGATGCCCGACCGGGTAGTCGGTTCCGTCCGCCGTGACGACCCCGTCGCCGCCGATGTTGATAAGGCCGAGCTCCCGGCGCTCCAGAAAATAGCGGACGCCGAAGTTCTTCCAGCAGTCGATGTTCCGGTCGAGCTTCAGCTCTTTTTGCACCGGCATCGCGCCGAGGACGACGATTCGGTCCACGTGCGAATACACGGCCGTCACGTCGTCCGGCACGAACACGTGCTCAATCAGGAATTCCCTGCGGATTTCATCGGTCGTATAGTGCCTGAAGTCCCTCGGATTTGCAGAATATCGAGTATCCATTTTGCTGCCCCTTTCTCACGGCTGTTTGCCGATGTAGGCGAGAATGCCGCCGTCCACGTAGAGGATGTGCCCGTTGACGAAGTTGGAAGCGTCGGAAGCGAGAAACACCGCCGGGCCCTGCAGGTCGCCGGTCGTTCCCCAGCGGGCGGCCGGAGTCCTGGAAATGATGAATTTGTTGAACGGATGGTTCGGGGTGCGCAGCGGAGCCGTCTGCGGCGTTTCGATGTAGCCGGGGCCGATGCCGTTGCACTGGATGTTGTACTGCCCGTATTCGCTCGCGATGTTCCGGGTGAGCATCTTCAGGCCGCCTTTGGCCGCCGCATAGGCGCTGACGGTTTCACGGCCGAGCTCGCTCATCATGGAGCAGATGTTGATGATTTTTCCGTGCCCGCGCCGAATCATGCCGGGAATCACGGCTTTCGACATGATAAACGGGCCGTTCAGGTCCACGTCGACCACCTGGCGGAATTCGGCCGCGGTCATATCGCACATGGGGATGCGCTTGATGATTCCGGCGTTGTTCACCAGGATGTCGATTGGGGCGACTTCGGATTCGACTTTTTGAATGAACTTCTTGACGGCGTCTTCGTCGGTGACGTCGCAGAGGTAGCCGTGTGCTTTGATTCCGTCCGCCTCATAGGATTTCAGGCCCTTTTCCATCAGCTTCTGATTGTTTCCGTTGAAGACGACGGTGGCCCCCGCCTGAGAGAACGCCTTCGCGATTGCCATGCCAATGCCGTGAGAAGCACCCGTGACCAGTGCCGTTTTTCCCTTCAGAGAAAATCGATCCAAAATGCTCATGATAAAACCTCCTGTCAGATTTGGCTTTTGGCTTGTGAATGGGACTCCCGAAAAATACGGATTTGTTCCCCGCAGGCGGGCAATCTCAGCCCGCCGCGGGCTGAGTGGCGCCGGAGAGGCGCAGCGCCGTGGATTCGCCCCAGTCGACGGCGCACTCAAGCATCCGGGCCACGGGTTCTTTCCGCTTCCCCGACAGAATGTCGGAAAGAATCCGCATGGCTTCCCGGCCCTCTTCGTAAACCGGCTGGACGACGGTGGTGACGCTCGGCGCGGAAAACCGGGTCCATTCGGTGTTGTCGAAGCCGAGGACCCCGACGGTATTCGGAATCAGGTTCCGAAAATTCCTCAGCGCCAGATAAACCGTGGGAAGGGCCCAGCAGTTCGGCACAAAGAGAAGGGTGTGGCGGTTCAGGCGCAGGTGTCCCGCCACAAAGGCGCTGATTTCGCCCGGCGAGGTGTCGGAATGAAGCGGCAGGGTCGCGCAGGCCTTCCCCGCCTTTTTCAACACTCCCAAAAAGGCGGAAACGCGGTCCTGCCTCGCGCTCAGCTTGCCGGGGTCGGCCGTCAGCATCAAAAAATCATCATAGCCCCTTTCAAGGCAGGCTTCGACCGCTCTGCGCGTCGCGGTTCGGCTGTCGGTTCCGACCCGGCTGTTTGCCGTCCTGCGGGCCGAACTGTCGAGGAAAACGATCGGCACGCCGAGCGCTTTCAGCTTTTTGCCGACGTCCGGAAACTGGAGCGTCGGCTGCACAATCAGCCCGTCCACCCCCATGTTCACCATGCGCTCGATATAGATGCGCTCGGTCCGGCCGTCATAGTTGCTGTTGCCCAGAACAATCTGGTAATTTTCCGGCAGAGTGACGCTTTCGATTCCCCGCACAACCTGGTTGGCAAACAGGTTTGCGACATCTCCGAGAATCACGCCGACCATCTTCGTCCGCTTCCGGTTCAGGCAGCGGGCCGCCAGATTGGGGCGGTACCGGGTCGCCTCAATCGCCTTTTGAATCCGCCCGCGGGTTTCCGCGGACATTTTTTCAAACTTTCCGTTCAGATAAAACGAAACGGTGGTTTTGGAAGTGCGGGCCATCCGGGCGACCGTATTGATTGTAACGCTGTTTTCCGGCATAAAAGCCCTCCGCATCATGCTTTTAAGATATGTAAATCGGTTTACTATCTTTCTGCTTTTTATTATAAACCGGATTTTCGATTTTTCAAGGGATTTTTCTGTTTTAAGAAAAATTTTCACTTTTAAGATTTTAATTTTCCAAAAAGCACCGCCCGGATAGTTTTTCACCCGGTGGGAAAGCTGTAAATGCTTTTGAGCCACTGCCGATGGCTTTTTCGCACGGGATTTCCGCCAGATATGGAAAAAGCATCAAGACGAATACATATTCCCCATGAGAATAATATTTGACAAAAGTAACAACTATATGATATTATTAGGTTGTTACTAAGTGCCGGGAGGTTTTCAATGATACAATTTGAGCATGTTTTTAAGAAATTTAAAGAACATACCGTCCTGTCGGATCTTTCCTTTCGGATAGAGGACGGCCGGTTCGTCGCCATCATCGGGGCGAGCGGCTGCGGAAAGACCACGACCTTGAAAATGATCAACCGCCTGATGAACCCGACTTCCGGAAAAATCCTGATTGACGGCGAAGACATCGCCCGGAAGGACGTGATTCAGCTGCGGCGCGGCATGGGCTATGTGATCCAGCAGACCGGCCTGTTCCCCCACCTGACGGTCCGCAGCAACATCGAAATGATTCCGCGGGTGCAGCGGAAAAAGCCGAAAGAAATCGCCGAACGCACGCTGGAACTGATGAAGATGGTCGGCCTCGACCCCGGGCTTTACCTGGACCGCTACCCCACGGAGCTGAGCGGCGGCCAGCAGCAGCGCGTCGGCGTGGCGCGGGCCTTTGCCACGGACCCGAAAATCGTCCTGATGGACGAACCCTTTTCGGCGCTGGACCCGATTACGCGCGAAGGGCTGCAGGACGAGCTGCTGAATCTGCAGTCCAAACTGAACAAAACCATCGTGTTCGTCACCCACGACATGGATGAGGCCATCAAGCTCGCTGACCAGATTTTGATTATGGACAGCGGCCATATCGTGCAGTACGACACGCCGGAAAACATCCTCAAGAACCCGGCAAACGAATTCGTCTCCCGCTTCGTGGGCCGCAAACGGATTTGGGCGTCCCCCGACTTCATCAAGGCGGAGGACATTATGATTGAAAACCCCGTGACCTGCTTTCCTTCGCTCTCCATCTTCCGCTGCCTGGAGCGGATGCGCAGCCTGAAGGTCGACAGCCTGATGGTGGTGGAGAACGGAAAACTGCTGGGGATTCTGACCGCGGAGCAGGCGCTTGCCGCCCGGGACCGCTCCGCAAAGGCGGAAAGCGTGATGACGCGGGAGGTCCTGCACGTGGGCCCGCAGGAAACCATCGTGGACATCTTAAAGCTCATCAATGAGAACCACATTTCAAACGTGCCGGTTCTGGACGATTCAGGCACGCTGCGCGGACTGATTACCCGCAGCAGCCTTGTCGCCACGCTGAGCAGCCAGTTTGTGGAAACGGAGGCGAAATAAGATGAATTTCACGGAATTTTTCGCCTATATAGCCCAGAACCAGGAACAGATTCTCTCGCTGACGCTCGAGCATATCCGGCTGACCGCCATCTCGGTGGGCATCGCCATCCTGATTGGCGTTCCGCTCGGCATTTTGATCTGCTATGTGAAGGGGCTGAGCAAGCCGGTCCTCGGAATCGCGAGCGTGATACAGGCGATTCCGAGCATGGCGCTGCTGGGCTTCACCATCCCGTTCCTCGGCATCGGCACGCTGCCCGCCGTCTGCTGCGTGATTCTCTATTCCCTGCTGCCGATTATCAAGAATACCGCGACGGGAATCAACAGCATCAACCCGCAGACGGTGGAGGCGGCGCACGGAATCGGTTTGACGCGGCTGCAGGTCCTCACCAAAGTGCAGATTCCGCTCGCCCTGCCGGTCATCATGGCGGGCATCCGCATCTCCGCGGTCACGGCCGTGGGCCTGATGACCATCGCGGCCTTCATCGGCGCGGGCGGGCTGGGATATCTGGTGTTTTCCGGCATCCGCACCGTCAACAACTATCAGATTCTCGCCGGCGCCATCCCGGCCTGCCTGCTCGCGCTGCTGGTGGATTTTCTGCTCGGAATTGTGGAAAAACTGGTGACGCCGGTCAGCCTGCAGAAAGTCGGGCCGAGCACGAAGCAGAGCGTCCGCAAAAGCAGGCGCCGGCAGGAAGTGGTTCTGGGCGTTTTCGCCCTGCTTCTGGCCGCCGTGTTTGCCGCCCGTTCCTTCACCGCCAAAGGCACCGCGGCAAAGAGCATCACGATGGGCGGCAAGGATTTCAGCGAGCAGATGGTTCTGACCAACATGGTTGCCGACGTGCTTGAGGACAAAACCGACCTTTCCGTCGTCCGCCGTGAAAATCTGGGCGGCACGCAGGTGTGCTTTTCCGCGCTGAAATCCGGCGACATTGACCTCTATATCGAGTACAGCGGGACCGCCTACGGCGACACCCTCAAGCATCCCCCCATCAGCGACACGCAGAAGGTCTACGACACCGTTAAGAAAGAATTTAAGGAAAAGTTCGGTATCGAAACTTTGGACCAGATGAATTTCAACAACACCTACACGCTGGCCGTCACCCCGGAGACCGCGAAAAAATACAACCTGAAAACCATCAGCGACCTCGCGAAAATCGGCGGCCGGCTGCGCTCCGGCACAACCCTGGAGTTCCTGAACCGAAAAGACGGGCTGCCCGGGCTGCTTGAAAAATACGATTTTAAATTCAAAAAATCAATCGGTCTGGACGGCTCCCCGCGCTATGTGGCGCTGATGAACGGAGAGAGCGACGTGGTGGACGCGTACGCCACGGACGGGCTGCTGAAGAAATTCAACCTCGTCACGCTGAAAGACGACAAAAATTTTTTCCCGCCCTATTACGCCATGCCCATCGTGCGCGGCGAAGTGCTGAAAAAATATCCGGAAATCATCCAGCCCCTCAAAGAACTCGGCACGCACCTGACCGACGAGGTGATGACAGAGCTGAACTATGAGGTGGATGAGCTGCAGAAGCAGCCGGCGGATGTCGCGCATTCGTTTTTGGTCAAGGAGGGCCTCATTAAACAGTAAACGCGCTTGGCCTGCCAGAGGCAGGACCGGCCGCAAATCCAAAAGACCGCCTTTCGCCGCGTTTTTCCGCGGTGCAGGGCGGTCTTTTTGGAAACATGCCGGCATCAGGGAGTCTTTCCTTTCGGCCGGAATGGGCGGAGGCTCTTCCCTGACGCCGTCTGTCGCTACTCCGGGGTCTTTGTGCGAACCAGAGGAACCCGGACTTCAATTTGGGCCTTTTTCATCCAGTCGAGCAGCAGGTTCCCGTTGCTTTTCGCAACGGCGGCGTTTTCCTTGACTTCCTTGAGGTCGGACCGGATGCCTATGGAATCGGACTGAAAGCCTTTCTGATTGGCTTTTAAAGCCGCAATCTCCGTTTTCAGGCTGCTGCCGTCGGTTCGCAGGCCCGTCACGGAGGACTGCAGACTCGCCATGCCGGATTTGAGGCCGCGGGCCTCGGTCTCCAGCGCGTTGATGCGCCGCTCCATCGAATCCAGGCGGGAGCCGAGTTCTTTAATCTGCCCTTCCATCGTGTTCATGTGGCCGCTCAGGGATGAGAGCTGCCCCCCCGTGGAGTCGATTCTTCCGCCCAGATCGGAAATCTGGCTTTCCATCGAGTCCAGCCGCCCGCTGACGGAAGAGGTTTTGCCGGCTAAAATATTGCTGAGCGGTTTCAGCTTTTCATCCATCATGCTGGAAATCATCCTTAAAAGCGCTTTATCGTCCAACAGAATCACCTCGCTTTCTATTATAGACGCGCGGGCACCACAACACAATTGCAAATTGTGTTGCAGGATTTTCGGTCCTGCCGGCCGGCACCCGGCCTGTATGGCGAAAAAATCCCCTCCTGGTCCGCTTTTCCGTGGCCGGGAGGGGATTTTTATGCCGCCTTGAAAAAATTTCCGCTCTTACGCGCCGGGGCGGCCCTTGCAGGCGTCTTTCAGAGCGGTGCATCTCCGGGTAAGCTCTTCCAGATTGCTCCGGTCGATTCCCCGGGTCAGATACCCGCCCAGGCCGACCGCATAGGCCCCGCCGTCGAACCAGGCCCCGATGTTTTTGTCGCTGATTCCGCCCGTCGGCATAAAATCGAGGAACGGCATTGGCGCTTTGAGCGCCTTGATGATGCCGACCGGCAGGACGCTGCCCGGGAATAATTTGACGACATCGCTGCCGGCCTGGTAGGCACGGAGCGCCTCCGTCGCCGTAGCGGCCCCCAGGATGCAGAGCACCCCGTGCTTTTTGCAGAAGGCGCCCACCGGCTCTACGACGCAGGGCGAAACGATAAAATCGGCGCCGCTGTCCAGGGCCTTCTCCGCCTCGTCGACGGAAAGGACCGTTCCGGCCCCCACAAGCGTCTGCGGCAGCAGCTTTTTCATGCGGGAAATCAGCGCGGGCGCGTCCGGAACGGAAAAGGTAATCTCAAGCGCGTCGATTCCCGAACGCACGGCCGTCGTGCAGATCGCCTCGGCCGTGTCCAGATCTTTGCACCGGATCACGGCGACCATGCTCCCCTTTAGTTTTTTCTTTGCCAGTTCTTTTTCCATCTGCCTGTACCCCTTTTCATGCGGTCAGAACGTCTTCCGGTTCTTTATAAAACAGGAGGCGGAATTCAGCGGCCCTGCGGGGCTTCATTCGTCCGCCAGGTGCCTCTTCAGAGCCGCGCGCACGGCACCTTTGGAAGCGGCCATCTCCGCAAAATCCGCTTCCACGGTATCGCCCAGCCCGGCCTCGTAAAGGTCTACGCCGAAAATTTCCCTGTTGGCAAGAATCGGGCGAAGCGCCTCGTGGAACGGCCCTTTCTGTCCAAGTTTAACACCGGAGAGCATCGCAGTCAATTCATTCATCATGGGATCCGGGCTACGATCGAACGGTTTGCCACTGTCGTCCACGCCCAGCAGATACCGGCACCAGCCGGCCAGCGTCAGGGGAATCATCTTCAGGCTGCTCTTTTCGAGCCTGTCGCTGGAGAGATAGGATTTGATGGTCTCGCCGTACCGGATCGGGATTTTGAGCGACGTGTCGGTCACGATTCTCTGGGGCGTGTCGGGCATGAAGGGATTCGGCAGGCGCACGTTTATCACTTCGTCCAGGAACGCCTTCGGCGAAAGGATGCCCGGGTCGGTCACGACGGGCAGCCCTTCCCGGTAGCCGATTCTCCGAATCAGGGCGACGAGGTCCTTGTCTTTCATCTCGTCGCAGATTTTGGTGTAGCCGAGCAGGCAGCCGAAGACGGCCAGCGCCGTATGCAGCGGATTGAGGCAGGTGCAGACCTTCATCCGTTCCGTTTTCTCGACTGTGGCCCGGTCGGTGAACATCACGCCGGCTTTCTCCAGCGGCGGGCGTCCGTTCGGGAACTGGTCTTCAATCACAAGATACTGCGTTTCTTCCGAATTTACAAAAGGCGCCACATAGGTCTTTTTCGCCGTGATTTCGCCTTTCGTATCCTCGAATCCGGCTTTTTCGAGCATCGCTTTGACTCCGGCGTCCGGCCGCGGCGTGATTTTGTCGATCATGCTCCACGGGAACGAAACGCGGCTCGGGTCCTCGATATAAGACAGGAATCCCCTTTCCGCTTTGCCGTTCTCCGTCCACTTTTCCGCGAACGTATGCACGGCCGCGTACAGTTTGGCGCCGTTGTGCGAGCAGTTGTCCATGCTGACGAGCGCGAGGGGCCTGGCGCCGTGGAGGTACCGCTCATAGCAGAGGGCCGTCAGCTTTCCGATATAGCTTACGGGCTTGGCGGGGCCGGACGAAAAATCGGCCTGAACGTCCGGCAGCAGCTCCCCGTTCCCGCGCGTGAGCCTGTACCCCTTTTCCGTAATCGTGAAACTGACCATCTGGAGGCTTTCACTCCGGAAGATTTCCTTCAGCCGGGCAAATTCGTCCGCGAGGCTGCTGTCGGCCTTTAAGGACTCGGCGATGCTGCCGATCACCGTTTTGTCTATGGTGCCGTCCGATTTTAAAGTCACCAGCAGGCTCAGGTTGTCGTGGGGCCGGTACATGCGGTCGATGATTTCTTCGTCGTAGCCCTCCACGGTGATGATTCCCTTCTTGGAAAATCCGCGGTTCAGCAGTTCCTGCTGAAGGGCGGCGGGAAATGCGCGGAAGATGTTTCCCGCGCCGAAATGCACCCATACGGGTTCTTTCTTGGTGGCCGCAATCATCTGCTCCCGGTCGAAAGCGGGAAGATGGATCCCGGCCTTCTGCCACTGAGCGCGGTCCTTCAGTTCCGAATCGTTCAAATGCATAGAATAAACCTCCTATTCGCTTTTTGGATTGGTTACCAAGGTACCCAGAAAATCCCGGTTCAAAGTATCGATCTGTTTGCCTTCCATATCTTTGTCTTGAAAAAGGTCCGGGAATTTACGGAGGAATTCGGGTCCCTCTTTCTCCATCTTCGTCAGATGATGGCTGAAAAGAACCATCAGTTTCTGCTCGTCATCCTTTTTGATAGTCTCTACCATATCCCGATGCTGGGCCAGGATGTCTTTGCAAATCGACCGGTCGATAATGGAAAGGAGCCGAAACCGCCGGTAGTGGCCGGAGACGCTGTCGATCGTTTTGGCGCACCAGAATTTATCGGCCGCGCGATAGAATTTCATGTGAAAATCGTCGTCCACCGCCAGAAAAGCGCGGGGATCCCCTTCAGAAACGCATTTTGTCTGCTCCCGGAGGGAATCTTCCAGATTGTCGATATCCGCCTGATTATGCCGCCGCATGAAAAGCTTCATCACTTCACGCTCGACGGACACGCGCAGGAAGCGCTCTTCCCCCGCCCGCTTCAAATCGATTCTGGAAATCATGATGCCGCGCTGCGGAAGCAGCGTCACCAGCCCCTCCTGCGCGAGGCGAAGGAGGGCGTCGCGCATGGGGGAGCGGCTGCTGTCATAGTGGGTGTACAGTTCCTTGATGCTGATAATCATCCCAGGCTTCAGGCGCAGCTCGATAATATCCTGTCGAAGCGGACCGTACGGGCCCTCTTTTTCAAGGTCGTTTTCACGGGTCATTGAAACACCTGCTTTTCCTTTCCCGGATATTTTTCTAAACAGGTCGAGGCGCTTTACGGTCTGCGGCCTCCCGACATCTTTTCGACGGCTTCCCAGAGGCCGTTCAGGTAAGTTGCGCCCAGGGCTCGGTCGTACAGGCCGTAGCCGGGCATGGACTTCTCGCCCCAGATGGCGCGCCCGTGGTCGGGGCGGATCGGTCCGTCGAAGCCGCTGTCGTAAAGCGCTTTGACAATCGCGAACATGTCGAGGGAACCGTCGCTCGACAGGTGGGCCGCCTCTTCAAAATTGTGGCGGCCGTGGTAGTGCAGATTGCGCAGATGGGCGAAATAAATGCGGCCGCCCACCGCACGGATGATGTCCGGGATGTCGTTTTCGGGGTTCGACCCGAGCGACCCCGTGCAGAGGGTGATTCCGTTGAAAGGCCGGTCCACCATGTGAATCAGGCGCAGCAGATTTTTCTTGCTGGTGATGATGCGGGGCAGCCCGAAAACCGACCAGGCGGGGTCGTCCGGATGAATCGCCATTTTGATGCCGTATTTTTCACAGACCGGCCGGATGGCTTCCAGAAAATATTTCAGATTCTGAAAGAGCTTCTCCTCATCCACACCTTCATACATCTTAAAGAGCTCTTTCAGGTGAGCCAGACGCTCCGGTTCCCAGCCGGGCAGAGTAAAACCGTTTGACTTTTTCTGCATGGACTTGAACATCTGGTCGGGGGTGAGGCCGTCTATCATTTTCCCGTTGTACGCCATCACGGTGGAGCCGTCGGGACGCTTCTTTGCAAGGTCGGTGCGGGTCCAGTCGAACACCGGCATAAAATTGTAGCAGACCATGCGGATGCCCGCCTGGGCGAGCCGCTCCAGCGTGGTTATGTAGTTTTCAATGTACCGGTCGCGCTCCGGGGTGCCGACTTTGATGGAATCGTGGACGTTGACGCTCTCAATGCCCTTGACGGTCAGGCCGGCGTCCTCCACTTCTTTTTTCATCGCCGCAATTTCTTCCGGCTCCCAAACTTCGCCCGGCATCTTTCCGTACAGGGTCGTGATGACGCCGGTAACGCCCGGGATCTGGCGAATCTGCTCGAGGGTAACGGAATCGTATCCGGTCCCGAACCATCTCAATGTCATATCCATAAAAATGCTTCCTTTCGTTGCAACGTTTCGCCTTACGCTATTATGATAGGCCCGCCGCAAGAATTCAATGCTTTTCTCTGTTTTCTGCCGCTTCAAAAGGGCCGGCTACACCCGCCAAGCATCCGGTATGACCCTGCCGTTCAGCACGAGGGAAAGCCATGTGTAAATGCAGGGGGAAAACGGGAGGCGGCTCATGAGCTTTGAAAAATGGACGGCTCCGACCTCGCTGGCCGCGTCCAGCCCGGCCCGCACGGGGAAGAAAGAAAGAATTTTCCGCCGCAGCATGCGGCTGCGGGTATAGATCCCGGGGGTACGGTCTTCCAGCGAATGAAAAATCTCGTGCAGAAGAGCCACATCGAAAATGCTGTATCCACCGAGAAGGTCGTTCAGGCCCTGCCCATCGATAAACCGCTCGATGGAAGCGACCGTGTCTTCGCACACGCAGACGGCGGCCGTCTGCGGGTCATAAAGCCCCAGAATATTGCTGCTGCCGAGCAAATCGTCCTGCTTTACGCGGCGGACTTTCAGCCCCAGCGCCCCCGCAATTGCCACAGGCGCTTTTCCCTCAAAACAGCACTGCGCCGCGCGGCAGGCGTCGTCGGCGGCACCCATGCAGCCGCGCGCCACGTCGCTCCGCTCCCGGGTGGACAGCACCCGGCCGCATACGCTGCGGTCAAGCATCCCGGAATACCACCAGCCGTCTTCCCTTTTCACCAAATCCGCAACCTGCCTGTGGAGGATGGAAGAAGTTCCCGCCTCTTCCGTTTTAAAGCTCATTGTGGCACAGAACCAGAATAATCGGCTGGTCCGGCTTCTGGTCGGCAAGCTCCGCCACCATCAGGCCGGAAACCTGGGAAAGCTCCGGAATCCCGGAATAATCCAGCAGACGCGAGCCGACTATCACATACGCGTCCGGGTTAATCCGCACTTCGCTTGAAAAGTTGCTGGCATCGTCCCACGCCTGTTTCAGGTCGTCCTGCGCTTTTTCGACCGTGGTCTTGAGGACCACGCCGTTGGAGTGCTGAACTTTGATGAAGCCTTTTTTGTCGATTACGCAGACGTGTTTGTATCTCTGGGATTTCAGCCTGGCCGTAACCACGAATATCTGGCCGTTGGTAGCTTCCATGGAAACGTCCCCGCTGTCGACGTTCATCGCTTCGGCCGCGATTTTCTCAGCTTCCTGCTCGTCGCAGTTCTTCATCAAATCCGTTGTACGGACTTCCGTGGACCCCATGGCGATTGCGGTGACTTTCTGGGACTGCTCGTCGATTTCCACATAGACCTCGACGCTGTCCGGAACGGCGCCGCTGCTGATGGCGCGCTCGCGCGCTTCTTTTTTGATTTCCGCGATGTCCTTGGCGGTCGGGTTCGGGATGGTGCGCTCCACCATTTCGCGCACCATGGCCAGCGCCACGCCGATGGAAGAAATGATCTCGGCGTTTTTCGGGATCTGGTATTTCAGGTGCATCATGTCCGCGGTGTAAGTCAGGAGGGTCCCCGCGCCTCCGCCCGCGCCGACCAGGGTAATCTGGTCCCTCTCCAGCTTATACTTTGCAATCAGGCTCTCGATGACGGGGACAATCTTTTCGCAGGATTTCCGGAGGATCGCGCGCGCCGTGTCTTCCACGGACATGCCGACCTCTTCGGCCAGCAGCTTCATCCCCGCGTAGGCGGCGTCGTATTTGGCGTTCGCCAGTGCGTAATCTCCGGGCTTCAGAATCTTCAGCACGACGGCGGCGCAGGTATTGGTTATCGTGGTGCTCTCGCCGTTGTTCAGCTTGATGGCGATATAGTCGTCCGGGTCGTTCTCGCGCGGCCTGATAGAATAGAGCTTCGCGCCCTCAAATTCCTTCGGGTCGTGATAGCAGGCGTATTCCATATTTGCGATGTGCGCGCTGCGCGGCCCCACGTCGATGAGCGCGCCCTTTTTCGCGCGCACCATGCTGCCGCCCGCGACGCCCAGGACCCGGACGTCGAGCGAGTTCACATAGGTCCGGTGCCCCCCGATGATGGAGTAATCCACGGCGGGACGGCCGTTTTTAATCACGCCGATGTTTGTGGACGTGCCACCGACCTCAAAATAGATGCCGTTGGAAGCGCGCAGATACATCAGCGCCCCGATCACGCTGGCGGCCGGGCCGGACAGCATGGTGAGAATCGGGCGCTTTTTCATCTCACTGACTTCCATCACGCCGCCGTCCCCGCGCATAATCATCAGCGGAACCTTGACGCCGGTGGAACGGACGCTTTTTTCCGTGCTGTTGGCCGTGTCCAGCATTTTGGGCAGGATGCTGGCGTTGATGGCGGCCGTGCGGGTTCTGGTGGTCAGACCATACAGTTTCGTGATGTCGGAAGCGACGGTGCAGGGCACGCCCTGCCGCTTGGCTTCTTCGGCGATAACCCGCTCTTCCGTAAGGTCGTCGACACCGAAGGCCTTGCTGGCCACGATCACCTTGGCGCCTTTGTCGACCAGCCCTTTTACGGTTTTGCGGACGTTTTCTTCCGACATGTCCTTGATTTTAAGATAGGTATGCTCAATCTCGATGAATTTTCCCGTTCCCAAATCGATATTGTCGATTGCGGTCTGCTTTTTGGCGAGGACGCCCTCCAGGCCGCCCTTGCCGATGCCGATGACGCCGACCTTGGCGACGTCGCCTTCCAGAAGGGCGTTGGTCGCCTGGGTCGTGCTGTGGGCGATGAAGATGACTTCCTCCGGCTTGATGTTGCTTTCCGCAAGGCACTTTTGGAAGGCGTCCACAACTCCCTTCGCCACGCCCTGCTTGTCAAAATGCGTGGTCATAACGGAGCCCCGCCCCACGATCTGGTTGGTGTTGTTGTCGATTGCGACCGCTTTGGTGTGCGTGCCGCCGACGTCGATTCCGATGCGGATTGCCCGCTTTTGCATGACAGAACCTCCTACTGTAAGTTCCCATGGAAGTGATTCGATTTTTTAACTCATTTATAACCTGATAAAAGATTCCGGAAAAGCGCCCGATACGGCACGGCGAAAAAACTTCCGCCCTGCCGTACCGTCTGAATCATTCTCTGTGTTTACATGGCAAGCATAAAATAGGCCAGCAGTTCGTTGATGACAAAAATAATCCATGCCCACGGGAAGTTTGTTTTGATGTATTCTTTGGGTTCCAGTTTGGCATAGCTTAAGGCCCACATGCCCCAGGATTGGGTCGGGCACGAAGAGGCGACGATTGCGACCGGCGCGACCACGAAAAGCGCAAACAAAAACTGTATTGAAAATGTCCCCATGGACTGCAGAATGGAGAACAGGGCGATGCCGGAACCCCAGATCATCAGCGGCCCGCGGAACAGGGCGAGAGGCGCGAGGATGCAGAAGACAATGACCAGCGTGAACGGATTCTTCGGGATGATGCCGCCGAGCAGCTCCTTCAGAAGCGGAGCGGCTTCTTTTGCAGCCGCCTGGAAAATCACGATGCTGTACAGCATTCCAATCAGGAGGCCGCAGTCGGAAACCCCTTTATAAAGAGTTTTCTGCAGCTTGTCGACGGCGCCTTTGTACGAGGAAAGGTTTCCGGTAAGCAGCAGCCCTAAAATGATGCCGGCGAGGAACGACGGAACCGGCTGCCATTTGAAGAAGGCGACCAGAATAATCGGGATGAACGGAATCAGGATGCAGTACCAGGAAAGTCCCTTTTTCGGAGCCGCAGAGGCCGTGTTCGGCGCAGCCCACGCGCGCACTTTTCCGCTCTTTTTGGAGTGCAGATAGCGGAAAACCACAAAAAGGACCATCACGGCTATCTGAACAATCGTGGCATAGACTGCAAAGTGTATGTACTTGCCAGAGTAGGTGATTCCCTTGAAAATGCCGAAGAACTGGCTGACATAGGCGATGTTGAGGTACATGCCCGCCGCAACCGACAGCATGTAGGCGCCGACCGCCGTCTTTTTGTCGATTCCGATGGCGAAAAGAATCGGCAGCACAATCATGCCGATCGCCATCACAGAGCCGACACCGAACACGCTGGTGAAAATCAGGGCGCATACAATATTGAGGAGCAGCGTGACGACCAGCGGTTTGTCCCCGCCGAGCTCGACCGTCTTTTTGATGATGTAGTTCGCAATGCCCGTGTCTACGATGACCCGGCCGAACCAGGCTCCGAAAATAATCACCGCGATCGTATTGCCGTAGTTTTCGACCGATTTCTCGAAGACATCGGTGACTACGGTCTGTATGGGCACGCGTGCGATAATGCACCACAGAACAGCCGTAATCAGGAACCCGACCAGAAGGTTTCCGCCTTTCATGCAGTAAATGATCAATCCGATAAATGTGACAAGCAGCAGAATCCCGAGAATCGTATTAACCATGCTTGCACCCCCATAGCTGAATCAGGCTTTTCATACCGTCCCGTCTTCCTTTCCGTTTCGTTTTGTTTTCGCACTGATATTAAGACATCAGTAACAAAAATTAAGAACTAAAGCGTGTCTATTATACTACTGATATATCACAATAATCTATTACCATTATAGACAATTCTTCAGATTTAAATTTGGGCATGTTGCTTTTATGGTTGGTAATGGAAGCCGCCGATAAAATTTCGCCTCAATGAAAAGTTTGCTTCAATGAAAAGAAAATCATCCGGGGCACAAATATTCCAAAAAAGCATAAAATGGCCGGCGGCGCGAAACGGAAGAATCCGTGCCGCGCCGCCGTGCCGGAACAGCGGTCAAATATAAAGTTGTTCCTCCGCATGAACGCCCTGCGGCGGCAAACAGAAAATCAGTAGGCGAGCGCCGTTCCGATTTCGGTCTCCCCTTTTCCGCGGTCAAACACGACCACGGTTCCAAATCCCGTGCAGCCGTCCGCACAGAACGTATCGGTGGGGCTCGCATACTCCTGGTGCGCGACCACCACGGTAAACATGCGGCTCCCTTTTCTGACATCAATCGCTTCGAGGAGCGAATCCTTAAAAACGAGATTTTTAAAGTTTGAGCGGACGGGGATTTTTTCGACTTTCAAATTTTCAGCTTCTCCCGGAGGGTCGAGGGTAATCACGGTAAATGCGGACGCGAATCCATCGCCGGAAAATTCCGTCTGAAGCGTGACATTGTTTTCGGCGCAGTTATAATGCCTTGAAAGCCTTGTCGGAACCAGGCGGGTGTGGAATGTTGGGCCGAGAAGCTTTAGCCTCGCGGAATTTTTCGCGCTGACGTATGCAAACGACGTCCCTTCCCCGCTCACTTTTCCGTGATTGCTGAAGTGGAAATACTGTTGGTAGCGGTGTTTTCCGCCCGTATAGAATTCATCCACGACGACAAGAATGTCCGGCCGGATGAAAAGGATTCTCCGGTTCACGAACACGCCGCCGCCCGCAAGGTCGTAATATCCCAGATGCCCCCCCTCCGCATATCCGTAAATCCCCCTGTCCGCAAACTTCTGATTGACCGGCCTGCAGAGTTTGGAGCACTCCCAGCTGTCTTTGCAGACCGTGAATTTCCGCCCGTCGACCGTCGTGGTGTTGTGGGCAGACGGGTCTTTGAATTCATAGCGTTCCGGTTTGTCGACATAGGTAAAGCGGCCGCCGTCAACCAGAATATCTTCCCCGCGGCTGAACAGGTCGAAATGGAGCTGGTCGGAATGCCCGTGCCCCGCACCCATCGTGCCGCAGTGAAAGTGCAGGAACGAAGCGCCGCGGGACCAGTCGCTCCGAAAATAATAATTTCCGCTGTCCCGAAAAGCGGTCCCCGTCACCGCAGGCTCCCTGGCCGGGATGGCGTCGTACTCTTTCACGGCGGCATATCCCAGATCCCACACGGCGTCGAAATCGAGATGCGCGTATCCGCCGTGTTTCAGCAGACCGTCCCGGTAAATATAAGCGCCTTCGCTCAAAAGGTCCCGGTCGTCGATTTCATCGCTGTCGCCGTTGCACAGTTCCCTTCCGTCCGGCTTCTGCGCGTACAGGGCCGCGAAACACATGTCTTTCGTTTTTTCCGCAATCGGTTCCGGAAGCTCGATATGGTTGCGCTTTCCGAGCAGGACGACCTCCAGAAAATCATGAAGGACTTCATTGTGGTACATGGGGCTCTGCTCCCACTGCACGCCGTCCGGATAGACCTGAATCCGGATTTCCTGCTCCAGCCTGCGCAGCGCCTCTCTGCGGTACTCCGCCGTGCGCGGTGCGGAAGGAAGCATGACGCCGGCGATGAACAGGCCGTGGTTGGCCATGACTCCCCAGTTGCTCATCAGATTGTAGCTGTCGTAAATCCCCATGATGTACTCCGCGTGCTCCGTCATGCTGGCGACAAACCGGTCCATGACCCCGTCCGTCAGGGCCCGGCTTCCCTCGAAGTAGCACACGGCCCTCATCCAGTACTCCATCCGCAGGCCGGCCTCAATCGTCCTCCACGCCTTCGCGCATTTCGGGTCTTCCCGTTTCACATGGCCGACCCAGTGGCACATCTGCGAGGCGAAAGCCCGCGCGTACTTCTCGTCTTTCGTCAGGGCGTAGGCCTGCCCCAGGCAGAGCCAGAAATGCATCCGGTTAAAGGCGTAGATCCATTCCGGGTCGTCGGAGGGCTGTCTGAGCCAGTCGATTTCGTCCTCAAAAACGACGGGCTTTTCGGTGCGCTCCATATCCCAGCGCTGGTTGAACGTGAATTTTTTTCGCACGATGTCGTCCGCGGCCGCAATCCTTTCGCGGCATTCCTCCGGGAATTTTTCCTTCGCGTATTCGGCGATGCGGTCGCGGTCATCCATAAAAAAGTGTTTTCCCTGATGAAAAAAGTCTGCAGTTCCCATGATTTTTCCCTCACCAGTAAGGATTCCAGTCCTTATGCAGGCGGGTCAAAGCCTCCATATAAAAATAATCTCCCCACGAAACGCATTCGTCCACGCCTTCCGGCGTGCAGGTGTTGTACGGGGATTTTTTGCTGTAGGTCCCGTGAAGGACCAGCCCGTTGGACTTTCCCGGGTCTTTCACGCTGTAGCGGTCGACAAGGCTTTTCACCATCTGTTTTGCCAGAGTTCTGAGAGCGTCCGCCTCTTCCGGCTCTGAATGCCCGGCCATTTCCAGCAGACCGCAGGCCGCTATGCAGGCGCTGGAAGAGTCCCTCGGCTCCTCGTCGCCGCTGGTGAAGGTCAGGTCCCAGTACGGGACAAGGTCCTGCGGCAGACGTGAGAGATAAAATTGCGTGACACGGCGGAACGCATCGCGGTATTCCTTTCGGCGGGCGTACCGGTAACTCAGCGCCGTCCCGTAAACGCCCCACGCCTGCCCTCTTGCCCAGGCCGAATTGTCCTGATAGCCCTGGCAGGTCGCGCCGTGGTCCGGCCCTCCCGTTCCCGGATTCATAAAAAAGGTGTGATAGGTGGAACCGTCCGGCCGTATGCAGTATTTCAGGCACGTTTCGGTATGCGCCAGGGCAACCTCGCGGTACCTGCCGTCGCCGGTTTCTCCGCTCGCCCAGTAAAGCAGCGGCACGTTCAGCAGGCTGTCGATGATGAAGCGGTAATTTTCCCCTGCGCCCATGTCGCCCCATGCCTGAAGAAAACGGCCTTTCGGCTGGAACCGGCTCAGGAGCTGGCCGGCGGCAAGGACGGCCGCCCTGCGGGCGTCCCTGCTTCCGGTCAGCTTGTAAGCCGCCACACAGGACGGCGTATAGAGAAAGCCCATGTCGTGGTGGTCCACGTCGATTCGGTTTTCGATTCGGTGCAAAAAGCTTTCCACCAGAATAAGCGCGGCGTATTTCATCACGGGGTCGCCGGTATATTCATAGGCAAGCCAGATTTCACCCGGCCAAAATCCGCAGGTCCACTGGTTATTCTCGCAGGGCGCATAAAACCCGTTCACGCTGGAGTGGTTCTGGCAGGAGTATGTGAACTTCGGAAGATTTCTCCTGACCTGTTTTGCGGCGATATCAAGCGCCGCGGAAACTTCCTCCGGTGTGATGCGGGGATGCCCCGGAAAATATACTTTCATGGTCGCATGCTCCTTGAAAAAGCCTTCGTACGCAAGCCGCCCACCCGGAAGAAGAGCGGCTTGAAAGCGCAGAAAACCGGAATTTTGCGGAAAATACAGCACCGTTTCAGCCTTTTAACCCGCTGGTCGCAATTCCCTGGACAAAATATTTCTGCAGAAGCAGGAATACGACGAGAACCGGAATCAGCACCACGACCGACGCCGCGAAAATCAGCCCGTATTCGCTGGAATACTGGGAGATGAACATGCGCAGGCCGATTTGAATCGTTTTCTTCTCCGTCGTCGTCAGATAGATTAACGGGCCGAGAAAATCGTTCCAGGTGCTCACAAAGGTAAAGATCGTCAAAGTCGCCAGCGCGGGTTTTGAGAGCGGAAGCATGATTTCCGCCCAGATCTGGTATTCATTCATGCCGTCGATCCGCGCCGCTTCGCACAGTTCGTCCGGAACATCCATATAGAACTGCCGCATCAAAAACACGCCGAAGGCGGAAAACGCCTGCAGGCAGATGATGGCGAGGTGGGTGTCGTTCAGATGGAAGGTGTTCCGCATCATGATAAACTGCGGCACCATGTAGGACTGCCAGGGAACCGCAATGGTGCAGATATAGCAGAGGAACAGGGCGTTTCTCCCTTTGAATCTCAGTTTGGCAAAGGCGTATGCGGCAAAGCTGGAAGTCAGAAGCTGAAGGAAAGTGACGATCACGGTGATTTTCGTCGTGTTGAAAATAAATCTTCCGAGCGGTATCTGCTCCCAGATTTCCTTATAATTCAGAAAGCGCGGATTTTCAGGAATCCACTGAATCGGGAAAGCGAAAACGTCTTTGTTCAGTTTTAAGGAAGCCGAGATCATCCACACGAACGGTACCAAACAGACCAGCGCAATCAGCACTAAAACAAAATAAAGGAGAACTTTCGCAATGATTTTTGAGGGTTGTCGTCTCGCTGCAGTCATATCGCAATTTCCTCCATTTTCTCAGTTTGACCGCGCTTTTTCTCTGCGGAACATGATGAGGGTCACGACAAGCACAAGGACGAACAGAGCCATGGAAATTGCGCTCGCGTAGCCAAGCTCCCAGTTGTTGAACGCGACATTGTAGATGTAGAAAACAAGCACCTGGGTCTTGGTCCCCGGGCCTCCGTTCGTAATCATCAAAACGATGTCGTAAACCTTGAAGCACTGGATCATCACCATAATCATGACAAGGAACGTCGTGTTTCGGAGCTGGGGAATCGTAATTTTGAAAAACCGCTGGACCGTATTGGCGCCGTCCAGGGAAGCCGCTTCATAAAGCTCAGGATTGATGCTCTGCAACCCGGCCAGATACATCACCATATAATAGCCGACGTTTTTCCAGATACTGAACAGAATCAGCGTGACCATCGCCCAGTGGGCGTCCACCGCCCACCCAGGGGGATTCTTGACCCCCAGGGCCATCAGCACCTGGTTGACCGGGCCCAGAGTCGGGCTGAACAGGGCGTTCCACACGGCGGCGACCGCCACGAGCGAAGCGACATATGGGAAAAAAGCCGCCGTTCTGAAGAAATTGCGAGCAAAGATTTTCTGGTTCAAAACAACCGCGAGCAAAAGCGCCAGAATCATCGTGCAGGGGACTGTGGCGGCCGTGTAGATAATGGTGTTGAAAAACGCTTCGATGAACTGTTTATCCCGAAACAGGCGGGCATAGTTGGCCAGACCGATGAATTTTGGCCTCTGCACGCCGGAACCGTTCCAGTCCATAAAGCTCAAGCCCACCGCCATCACGATCGGAACCAGTGTGAAGATGGCAAACCCGATAAAATTTGGCGCGATAAAGCTGTATGCGGTCAAATTATTCAGAATCTTTCGCTTTTTGACCGAAACTTTTTTTGCTGGAACTGCTGCTGCCGTCATGGAATCGTGATGCCTCCTTTAATGTTGAGCCGTTGAAGTCCTATGCCGTATGGATTTACCGGCAGTAAAATACAGCTTAAAACCCCCGCCCTAAAAAACGGCTCAGCCGAATCGGGCGGAGGTTTTAAGCCGATAAGATAAATTTTGTCAGCCGGATTCAGAGCAGGCCTTGGGGCCGGCGCTATTTGTTGAGCAGGGGCTTTACGTTCTCATTCATCTGTTTGATTCCGTCGTCGACGGAAACGCTCTTGCTCATAATCGCGTCGTGCGCGTCGTTGAGCGCTTTGTCAATGGCCGCGCTCTGGGAGTGAAGGGGCATCTCCAGATAGATTTTCACCGGTTTCATCGCATCTTTGCTGTTCTGGTCGCTCGGGAAGCCGTCGAGGCCCGTGATGGATTCCACGGTGCTGCTGTCCTGGATGGCCGGCATCGTTGCGTCCTTGGCGATGATCGTCTGGCCTTCTTCTCCCGTTGCGAATTTCAGAAAATCGCAGGCCTCGTCCTTATGCTTCGTGGTCGCCGTTACGGCAAGCCCCGCAATCGCACCGAGGGTCGTGCCGGCCTTGACGCCGTCCGGGTGCGGGTACCGCACAATTCCAAAATTCTTGCAGTTTGATTTGTCGCTTTTAATATCCGACATCAGGGTGGTAAGAAACCAGCCGCCCATGTTGAGCATGGCGACCTGATTGTTTTCAAACATACCCTGATAGGTGGTGTTGCTGGTCTTGAGCGTCGCATAATCCATGCAGATGCCGTCCTGCTGTTCTTTGAGGACCGTGTTGTAGTAAGGCTTCAGGAAGGAATAATCGCCGTCAAGGATGGTGTGTTTTCCATCGAGAACGCCGAACAGCTGAACGGTGCTGCGCCATTTGTGATAAAAGTTTCCGTATACTTTGCTGTTTCCGCTGCCGCTCGCCAATTTGCGCGCAAGTGCGTCGTACTGGGTAAAAGTCATGTCATTCGTCGGGTACGCGACTTTCGCCTTGTCGAAGAGATCTTTGTTGTAATAGACAATCCAAAATTCGTTTTTGTAGGGGAGTTCATAAATTTTCCCGTCCACTTTTATCTCATCCACAACGCCGTTGTATTTCGACGTGTCGATATTATTGTCCTGTATGTACTGTGTCAAATCCAGAAGCTCGCCGGCCTTTGTCATCGAAGCATAGCCGGGGATGTCTTTGACCGAAACGATGTCAAGCCCGCTGTCGCCGCCCGCCAGCTGCGTGCCGAGCGCCGTCTGATAATCCGAAGAGCCCAGGTCCTTGAAGGAAATTTCCACGTTCGGATGCTTGCTGTGGTACGCATCCGCAAGCTGCTGGTAATATTTCACCTTGTCTTTATCCCACAGGGCCCATGTCAGAGTGACCTTCTCCTCCGACTTCTGCGACGAGGTCCCCGAAGGTTCCGCGGCCGTGCTTGCCGTTTGGCCGCCGCCTCCGCAGCCGGAAAACATCGAAACACATAGGGTACATGCCAGCAGTGAACTTAAAATTGTTCTGTTTTTCATAAAGTGCTCCTCCCTCGTGTAATGATTTTATCACTTATGCTAAAGTTATTGTAAACGAAAACGATAGAAAGCAAGGCTGTGTCAAGAGAAGTTCGCAATTTCAGGGCTCCGGAATATGAATCAGGCAGC
>ENA-UOOK01000703-UOOK01000703.1-fermentation-metagenome-genome-assembly--contig:-NODE-703-length-44492-cov-4.249162_pt1 | contig 44492 bp, 35 predicted proteins | sample MGYA00245777_ERZ724023 | MGnify/ENA primary metagenome ERZ724023 (study PRJEB28704, sample SAMN03018312) | fermentation metagenome | biome: anthropogenic terrestrial biome; feature: soil; material...
TTCTGTCAGAATTTTTAGCAAATAACATACGTTTGTTTTTGGTACACTTTGGTAATGCTACAATTGTATCACACATAATTCACCTCATTATTAATAGTGTACCATTACTTTAAAAAATTTTCAACAGAAAATTAAAAAACTTTGCTAACAAAATTAAAAAATAAATTAAACAAAATTAATATTTTTTATAATAAATTACCTGAAATAGTTGAAGATTATTTTAATAAAATCTCTGAAATAACAGGTCGAAAATACGGTTTATTCGATTATTATGGCTCTCCTGATGCAGATAGAATTGTAATTGCAATGGGTTCTGCTACCGAAGCTATTAGAGAAGGAATAGACTATTTGACAGAAAAAGGAGAAAAAGTAGGTTTAATTTCAGTACACTTATATCGACCATTTTCAGCAAAGCACTTTTTATCAGTTCTACCAAAAACAACTAAAAGAATTTGCGTTTTAGATAGAACCAAAGAACCCGGTGCTAATGGTGACCCTCTTTATTTAGACGTTAAAGAAGTATTATATGGAAATGAGAACCAACCAATAATAATTGGTGGTCGATATGGACTATCTTCTAAAGACTTTACTCCAGCTCAAGTTCTCTCAATTTTCAGGAATTTAGATCTTCCTACACCTAAAAATCACTTTACAGTAGGAATTGTTGACGATGTTACATTCACCTCATTACATCTAGAAGAAGAGATATCTTTAGGAGGTCAAGGTATTTACGAAGCCAAATTTTTTGGATTAGGTGCTGATGGTACAGTAGGTGCAAATAAAAATTCAATTAAAATAATTGGCGATAATTCAGACAAATATTGTCAAGCATATTTCGAATATGATTCGAAAAAGTCAGGTGGATTCACTTGTTCTCATCTTCGTTTTGGAGATTCACCTATTAGAAGCACATATTTTGTTACAACCCCTGATTTTGTTGCTTGCCATGTACAAGCATATCTTAAGCTCTATGATGTAACTAAAGGTCTTAAGAAAAATGGTACTTTCCTTTTGAATACTATGTGGAATTCTGAAGAAATCGAAAAGAATCTACCTAATAAAATTAAAAGATACTTTGCACAAAACAACATAAATTTATATACTATCAATGCCTCAAATATCGCATTAGAAATAGGACTTGGGAATAGAACAAATACAATTCTTCAATCTGCCTTTTTCAAAATTACAAATGTGATCCCATATGAAACAGCAGTAGAGCAAATGAAAAAAGCAATTGTAAAATCATACGGCAAAAAAGGTGAAGATATAGTAAATAAAAACTTCGCAGCCGTAAATCGAGGTGAAGAATATACTAAAATTGAAATACCAGAGCATTGGGCTAATCTAAATGATGATGATAATGAATCACAAAATATACCTGAGTTTATCAAAAATGTAGTTAATCCTATTAATGCTCAAGATGGAAATAGTTTACCTGTTTCTGCTTTTATCGGTAGAGAAGATGGTACTTGGGATAATGGTACAACTAAATTCGAAAAGCGTGGAGTAGCTTCATTTGTGCCGGAATGGACAAAAGAAAATTGTATACAATGTTCTCAATGTGCTTATGTATGCCCGCATGCTGCTATTAGACCATTCCTTTTAGATGAAAAAGAACTTTCTAACTCTCCTTTTGCTGAAGATACTCTAAAAGCTAATGGAAAAGATTTCACCAATTTTAATTATAGAATACAAGTAGCTGTATTAGATTGTATGGATTGTGGAAATTGCGTAGATGTATGCCCCGGTAATAAGAATGGTAAAGCTCTCGAAATGAAAGGAATAGAAACTCAATATAAAAATCAAGATAATTGGGATTATTGTATTGAGAATGTCAGCTCAAAGCAACATTTAGTGAATGTAAAAGGAAACATTAAAAATTCACAATTCGCTACTCCATTATTTGAATTTTCTGGTGCTTGCTCCGGTTGTGGCGAGACTCCTTATGTAAAATTACTCTCTCAATTATTTGGTACAAGACAAATAATTGCAAATGCTACCGGATGTAGTTCCATTTATTCAGCTTCGGCACCTTCGACTCCATATACAACTGATGCAAGAGGACGCGGTCCTGCTTGGGCTAACTCATTATTCGAGGATAATGCCGAATTCGGTTTGGGAATGTTATTAACAGAAGAGACAATGCATGATAGATTAAAATCAGTAATGAATGAAGCAATTAATTCAACTTGTTGTCCTGAGGAATTAAAGCCTTTATTTAAGGAATGGATTGATAATCATAAAATAGCTGATAAAACAGTTGAATTAGAAGCTAAAATTACCCCACTTCTAAAAAATACAAATTGCAAACATTGCAAAGACATTGCTGAATTAAGTCAATTCTTAGTGAAGAAATCTCATTGGATTATTGGTGGAGATGGATGGGCTTATGATATTGGATTTGGAGGATTAGACCATGTAATTGCTTCAGGAAAAAATATCAATATACTTGTGCTTGATACTGAAATATATTCAAATACTGGAGGACAATCTTCTAAATCAACACCTTCAGCTGCAGTTGCTAAATTTGCTACTTCTGGAAAACGCACTCGTAAAAAAGATTTGGGCATGATTGCTGCAACTTATGGTTATGTATATATTGCCCAAGTAGCTATGGGAGCAAATCAAGCACAGACTCTTAAAGCATTGCGAGAAGCAGAAGAATACGATGGTCCATCAATTGTAATTGCTTACTCTCCTTGCATAAGCCATGGATTAAAATCAGGAATGGGAAAAGCTCAAAATGAACAAAAAAGAGCTGTAGAATGCGGTTATTGGCAACTTTACAGATTCGATCCAAGACTCGAAGCAGAAGGCAAAAACCCAATGCAAATTGATAGCAAAGAGCCTAATTGGGAACTATTCCAAGATTTTCTTAAAGGTGAAGTTAGATATACTTCTTTAATGAAACAATTTCCAGCTGAAGCTGAAGAACTCTTTAAAAAGAACGAAAACGACGCAAAATGGAGATATAATAATTATTTACGTCTTGCAAATGCAAGTTTTGAAAAAGAAAGCTAATATAAATTAATAATTGTTTCCACTAATAATAAGAAATACTATTAATAAAAATTATTCATTTATGAAATTTATAGTTTCTTATATTTAAAAGAAATTTTTCAAGAAAATATGTGTTTTTTCTCAGTACTTACGGTCGATACAAAGAAAATAGCAAATAGATTTAAAACTAAAGAATTTATTCCTCAAAAAGATGGATATTTAGAATTTAATGGATTTACTTTTCCTCAAACTCCAATTATTACTAATGAAAATCCAGATGAAATTCAATATTATAATTGGGGATTTTTACCATCATTTGCTAAAGATGAGGATTTTAGAAAATTTACTTTAAATGCCCGAATTGAGACAATTCATGAAAAACCGTCTTTTAAATCTTATACAAAAAATAGATGTCTTATTCTTAGCAGTGGCTTTTATGAATGGCAATGGTTAGACCCAAAAGGCAAAAAGAAACAAAAATATAAGTTAACTAATAAAGAAACTGAATATTTTGTTTTTGCAGGTTTGTATAATAAATGGGTGAATAAAGCAACTGGAGAAATCCTTGACACTTATACAATTCTAACTACTGTAGCAGATGAATTTATGTCAAAAATACATAATTCAAAAAAAAGAATGCCTATTATTCTTAATGTGAAAAAAGAACTAGATTGGTTAATGAATAAAACAGATGATACTGGAATTGTAAAATTAGAAGCCGAAAAAGTTGATTCATAATATAATTTTAATATAATCTTTTAAAAAAATGGGCAATTCTTAAAAAAGAATTGCCCTTAATATTTTGCTTAATAAATTAATATTAACGAATTAGATTAATCTATCGGAGCTAATTTTGCAGTGAAGTGGCGTAGAATAGGTGCTTCCCATACTATTTTTAATCCTTTTAGGTTATTCCTATTTTCATAAGCTTCAGTGCAGGCTTCTACTACATAATCAATGTGATTTTGAGTATATACTCTGCGTGGGATAGCTAACCTTACTAAATCCATAATAGTCGATTCACCGAACATTAAAGATCCAATTTCTACAGTTCTTACTCCACTTAATCTATAAATTTCATTTGCAATTACTTGAGCAGGAAATTGACTTGTTGGCATATTTGGTAAAAATCTTTTAGCATCGAGGAAAATTCCATGTCCGCCTGGAGGATTTAGTATTGGTACATTATTCTTAATCAGTTGATTTCCTAAATATTCCACTTGACCAATTCTATATGATAAATAATTTTCATCCATCACTTCTTCAAATCCGATAGCAAGAGCTTCTAAATCTCTTCTTGCTAGTCCGCCATAAGTAACAAAACCTTCAGTAACTATTAAAATTGTTCTTGCATCACGAGCTAATTTTTCATTATTTGTAGCTAAAAAGCCACCAGTATTGCTCATTCCATCTTTTTTGGCGCTCATTGTAGCACCATCAGCATAAGAAAACATTTCTTGAGCTATTTCTAAAATTGATTTATTTTCGTAACCTTTTTCTCTTTTTTTGATGAAATAACAATTTTCTGCAAAACGGCAACAATCAAGGAATAATGGTATATTATATTTATTGCATAATTCCTTAGTCTCGCGGATATTTTGCATAGAGACCGGTTGACCTCCGCCAGCATTATTTGTAACTGTAATAAAGCAAACGGGAATATTCTCAGCACCTTTTTCTTTTATGAAATCCTCTAGCTTAGCGATGTCCATATTTCCTTTGAAATCATCGATTATTTCAGGGTTTTTCCCTTTTTCATTTAGCAAATCAAAAGCAAATCCATGAGAAAATTCAATATTTCCGCGAGTTGTATCGAAGTGAGTGTTGTTTGGAATGAATTTACCTTCCACACCCATAGCTTGGAATAATATTCTTTCTGCAGCTCTGCCTTGGTGAGTAGGAATTACTTCTTTGAATCCAGTAATTTTTTTCACTGCGTCTTCAAACTTGTAATAAGATACAGAGCCAGCATATGCTTCATCTGCATACATTAAAGCTCCCCATTGGCGATCGCTCATTGCTGTAGTACCACTATCAGTCAATAAATCGATAGTAACTTTATCTGATCTTAAAGTAAATAAATTGTAAAAAGCTTCCTTTAAATATCCTTCTCGTTGAGCAACTGTAGTCATTGGAATTGCTTCAACTGTTTTAATTTTAAAAGGTTCAATTTTTGTTTTCATTATATCCTCTGATATATAAATTTTGATTAATTATTTTTTTAAGTCTAACAAAATTACATAAATTTTATTATATTTCAAGAGAATTTAATATAATAATTAAGAAATTTATACATTAAATTAAAATATTTTAATAATTTATAAATTTATATTCAAGTATTTATTTAACTAAAAATTTGTTAACTTCGTTAGTGTAAATGATATTGAAATTGTTTTTATTAATAACAATAAAAAAAAATATAACTATATGAAAAAAACATTTTACATAAATATAAATAATAATTCCATAAGGAGTTCACTTTATTTCTGCATATTTCTTTTATTTTTCACAGCTTGTAATGATAATACCACCCTGCCAGATGATGATAATTTACAATTAAAAACATTAGTGGGTACTAAGTGGAAATTTATTGGATTTACCGAAGAATCCACGGGAAATATCTCAAAGATAGATTCAGAATATGATTGTAATAATTGTTTTACTTTAAAATTTGAAAACGATTCATTAATTGCAGGATTCACAACTGTTAATGATCTGCATATAATATATACGGCTAATTATAAAGAAAATGAACTTACTATATTTTCAGTTTTTGGTACTAAAGTGAATGAATCAGAGATAGGAAAAAAATATATAGATATATTTACAAATATGACTTACATTAAGCCCACTAAATATTTAGCGACAGAAAAGAATTTAAAAATTTTCTATGATAATAATAATAAATATTTAAATTATTACAGAATAAAGGATAATACTTTTAAATAAATTATATAAAAAAAGTATGAATATCTTTCATAATATTAATATTAATTAATTTTATAATAAAAAATCTAATCGAAACAATACAAGCTTAAATTCGTAATAAAAAAGATTAGATATTCCATAAAATCTAACAATATTTCTAATTAATAATGCAACAAAATTTTTATAAAATAAACTCTGGAGATTTGAATGTTAAATTCAAAATTTTTTCAAATCATAATAGGAGCTACTATTATGATTAGTGCAGTATTTTCTGCTAATTCTGCAGATTTTAAACCTATTAAATTCGAGAAAGAAACTCTCGATAATGGTCTAAATGTAATTTATTATCAAGATAAATCTGCACCAATTGTTTCTACTGTGATTCACTATAATGTTGGCTCGCATGATGAAGACATGGACAAAACTGGCTATGCACACTTTTTCGAGCATTTAATGTTTGAGGCTACTGACGACATACCTCGAGCTACAATCGATAAAAATGTACAAGCTGCTGGTGGCGAATTAAATGCTTATACAGCGTTTGACCAAACTGTATTCCATTTCACTCTTCCTTCAAATGAAATTAAATTAGCTCTTTGGATGGAATCTCAAAGGATGCGTAGACTTCATGTCGATAAAATTGGAGTAGAGACTCAAAGAGGTGTAGTAACTGAAGAATTAAAGATGCGTACTGTAAATCAACCTTATGGCACATTACTTTCTAAATTCTGTGCTGCAATGTTTCCCGGTTCAGGTTATTCATGGTCAGTAATTGGTAGCGAAGAACATATTAAGCGTGCTACTATTGAGAATTTCAAAAATTTTTATGATAATTTTTATCAACCAAATAACGCAACTTTAGTAGTCGCTGGAGACTTCGAATTAAATGAAGCTAAGCAATATGTGAGAGATTATTTCTTGCAATATCCAAAAGCTCAAGAACCTAAAAGACATGATTATGAATTACAACCTTTGACAAAAGAATATCGTGAAACAGTAATAGACGATAAAGCACCTATGACTGCACTCTTCATTGGTTATCCCGGTCCTACTATATATGACAAAGATTACTTTGCAGCATCTTTATTATCTGATATTTTATCTGCAGGTACAAGTTCTCGATTATATCAAAGATTAGTAAATAATGAACAAATTGCAGTTGAAGCTGCTTTCGCTCCATTTATTTTTAGAGGAGCTGGTGCATTTTTAGTTCAATCTGTTATGATGAGCGGTAAATCAACTGACCAAGCTGAAAAAGTAATTAAAGAAGAATTAGATAAATTAATTAAATTTGGCGTAACTGATGAAGAATTAGCAAAAGCAAAAAACATTAAAGAAACTCAGTTTGTATTCGGTAAAAAAGGTTTAATGGACATAGCTCAAGACTTAGCAAGATGCCAAGTATTCTACGGAGACCCAGGATTAATAAATTCTGAATTAGATAAATATATGAAGGTAACTAAGGAAGACATTATGAATGTAGCAAAAAAATATTTAAATACTGATAAAAAAGTAGTTTTAATATATAAACCTAAAGAAGCTTAATTTAAATTAATCAAACAACCTAACTAAATTTGAAAAAAGGAAAAAAATGAAGAAAATATTTTTATCATCAGTATTAACAATATTATTTGTATTAAATATGAATGTAATAGCTAAAGAAGACCCAAGAAAAAAGCCAGAAGCTCTACCTGCAAAAGAATTTAATTTCCCAAAATATGAGACTATTACGCTCGATAATGGATTAAAAGTTTTCATTGTAAATGATGACCAACAACCTACTGTAAATTTTAGAATTCTATTGAATGGTGGTTCTCTTGCTGATGGCAATAAATCAAGTGTATCAGATATTACTACTCAAATGCTAATAAAAGGTACTGCTAAATACTCAGCTTTAGATATTGCAAATAAATTAGATGGACTCGGATTAAGTCTTAATGTGTCAAGCTCAGCAGATTATTGCCAAGTATATGGGTCTGGGCTAAAAAAGCATTTACAAACATTGCTTGAAATAACAAATGAGTTACTTACTGCTCCTACCTTCCCACAAGATGAATTAGACAAATTAAAATCAATTAGCATCGCTGATGTAAAACAAATGAAAGCTCGTAGTTCATCTGTAGCTGCTGCAATTGGTAGAATTGCTCTATATGGAAGCGAACACCCTTATGCAAAAATGGCAAGCGAAGAAACTATTAATTCTTTACAAGTAAATGATTTAAAACAGTATTTTAAATCTAATTTCATTCCAAATAATGCTACAATGGTAATCACTGGTGATGTATCTGCTAAGAATATTAAAAAAGATTTAGAAAAATACTTCAGTAATTGGAAAAAAGGAACTAAAAACGAATTTGCTGTTCCTGAAATTAAACCAGAACCTGTTGGCGTATACTTTGTAAGTAGACCCGGTGCTGTACAATCTTCTATTAATGTAGTTACTCAAGGCGTACCTCGTAATCACCCAGATTATGATAAATTAAATTTCACATCTTCAATTATTGGTGCCGGATTTGCAGGTAGATTATTTAAAACACTTCGTGAGACTTATTCTTATACCTATACTCCATTTGGGTATATCACTTCTACTAAATTCACAAATAGATTTTCTTGTGGCGCTGATGTGCGAGGTGATGTAACTGATTCATCTATTATTGTAATAAATGATCAATTAGAGCTACTCACAAAGGAAATGCCGTCTGATGCAGAACTTAATTTACTTAAAAAATATGAAATTGGTCAGTATTTAATGGCGTTTTCAAGCAAAGATTATTCAGGTATGCTCATTCAGAATGCAGATTTTTATGGACTTAATATTAATGATATTAAGACTCAACACCTAAAAATTCAAAAATACACCCCAATTGATATGATGACTACTGCTAAAAAATATATGAATCCGCGAGGCTCATATATAGTTGTAGTTGGTGATCCAAAAATAAAACCATCATTAGAGAAATTTGGTAAAATTTATGAGTATAATACTGATTATTTACCAGAAACAGGTGCAAAAGCAAAAGCTGAAAAAATCGACCTTTCAGCAAATCAATTAATTGATAAATATGTTAATGCTATTGGTGGAAAAGATAAAATCAATTCTATTAATACAATAATTGCAACAGGAAAAATTGATTTCTCAATACAAGGGCAAACTCTACCCGGTTCTGTTGAGGAAAAAACTAAAGCTCCTAATAAAAAATATAGTATGATGGATCTTGGAATGATGCAAAATGTATATTGGTGTAATGGCACAAAAGCTTGGATGAAAGTAGGTAATACTACTAGTGAAGCTGAGCCTGATGATTTCGAAAAAATCAAAGCTCAATCAACAATTATGAGAGATGCGAACTTAATTAACTTAGGCTATAAAGTCGAAGTAATTGGTAAACAAAAAGATTGGATTGTTGCTAAAGTATCTAAAAACAAAGAAGAGCTTACTTATTTTTATGATGCTAAAACTTTCCTAATTGTTAAAAAGGAATGGGCTGAACCAATGCAAGATGGTATGCTACCTGTAACAGAAATTTACAGCGATTATAAAGATTTCGGTGGAGTAAAGTTCCCTACTACTGTAAAATTAGAAACAGCTATGTATAACTACACTCAGTCTCTGAAATATGAAATTAACTCACCAATTGATGATGCTGATTTTACTCCAAAGAATTAATACAGTTCTTTTTTAATAGAAAAAAATAGCCTCTAAAATATTCTTTTAGAGGCTTTTTTTTATTTCAGTAGGAACTTGTCTTGCTATTCTATTATTCCATCTTTCATTCGGATAATTCTCTGCGAGTGAGCTGCAATTTCATCGCTATGAGTAGCAATAATAAAAGTAATATTCATTTTTTTATGTAGAAGATCTAATATTTCAAGTATGTTTTGTGAATTTGCTCTATCTAAATTGCCAGTTGGTTCATCTGCAAAAACGATTTTGGGCTCATTGATTAATGCTCTTGCTATTGCGATTCTTTGCTGTTCGCCACCTGATAATTCAGTAGGCTTGTGAGTTTCTCTTAAATCTAAATTTACTAAATTAAGTAGTTCTTTAGCTTTTTCTTTGGCAATTTTATTTGAATCTCCTGCAATCAAAGCAGGTAGCATAATATTTTCAATTGCAGTAAATTCAGGCAGTAAATGATGAAATTGAAATACAAATCCAATAAATTTATTTCTAAAATTAGACAATTCTTTATTATTCATTGAATTATAATCATAATACACTCCATTATGTTCTATTATAACATCACCAGAATCAGGAGAATCAATTCCTCCTAAAATATGCAATAAAGTTGATTTTCCAGCACCAGAAGGACCAATAATACTAATAAAATCACTTTCTTGAATGTCAATTGATACACCCTTTAATACGAGCGTAACATTTTGCATTTTAGTATAGCTTTTTATAATATTATCAGCTTTTAAGTGCATATTATTTAGATTTATTGAAAATAATTATATTATACGATACTTAATCCTTGATTAAGCAATTCTGCTCTTTCAGCAATTTTCAAATTCTCAATAACCGGCATTAAGCCACCATCAATTACTTCTCGTAGTGGGTAATTCTTTGCTTCTCCCTCTAATCTGTGATCTGTGACTCTATTTTGAGGATAATTATAAGTTCTAATTTTTTCTGATCTATCTCCGGATCTAACCATAGATTTTCTATTTGAGGCTAATTCATCTTGTTGTTTTTTTAATTCCAATTCATATAGTCTTGACCTCAATACTTTCATTGCTTTTTCTCTGTTTTTAAGTTGAGAGCGCTCATCTTGGCAGCTAACAACTATTCCAGTAGGAATATGTGTCATTCTTACAGCAGTTTCAACTTTATTTACGTTTTGACCACCTTTTCCACCGGATCTAAAAATATCAATTTTTAAATCATTTTCATTTATATCAATATCGATATCTTCAGCTTCTGGTAATACAGCTACAGTAACTGCTGAAGTATGTAATCTTCCGCTAGCTTCTGTATCCGGTACTCTTTGCACACGATGCACTCCGCTTTCAAACTTTAGAGTACCAAAGACATCATCGCCACTCATAGAGAAAATAATTTCTTTAAAGCCACCTCTTTCACTTTCATTGAAATCAATTACTTCGATTTTAAATCTATTAATTTCTGCAAACCTGCTGTACATTCTATATAAATCACCACAGAATAGTCCAGCTTCATCGCCACCAGTACCAGCTCGCATTTCAACAATACAGTTTTTTAAGTCATTCGGATCTGTCGGGATAAGCAATATTTTCAAATCTTCTTCCATTTGCTTTATAGATTCTTGAAGAATATTAATTTCTTCGTATGCTAATTCCTTAAGTTCTTGATCGATGCCTGCAGAGGACACCATTTCTCGAGCAGAATCTAAATCATCACACATTTTGATATATTTTCGAGCAGCTTCAGCTATTGGAGCAAGCTGTTTATTTTCGCGATTAGTTTCTTTTAGCTTTTTAATATCATTTACTAAATTTGGGTCATTAAGTTGATTTTGAATAAATTCTACGCGCTCAAGAATAGCTTCAAGTTTCTCTTTCACTTAGGAAATCCTTAGATTTGATTAATTTAACATTTTACAGAACTACAAAATTACTATATTTTATCGAAATAATTTTTACTTTTTATATAATAGCATTAAGAATTATATATTACTTAATAATTAAATCGTAAAATAAATACTCTTTTAATTCTATTCTCCAATTATTTTTACTAATATTCTCTTTGGTCGCATTCCGTCAAATTCGCCATAGAAAATTTGTTCCCACGTGCCAAAATCCAATTTCCCATTTGTTAGAGCTACTACAACTTCACGCCCCATAATTTGCCGTTTTAAATGAGCATCAGCATTATCTTCATAACCATTATGACGATATTGACTATGTGGCTTTTCAGGAGCTATTTTTTCTAACCATACCTCAAAATCATTATGTAGACCAGCTTCGTCATCATTAATAAATATTGAAGAAGTTATATGCATTGGGTTTACTAAAACTAATCCTTCTTTAATTCCACTTTCATTGATACATTTTTCAACTTCATGTGTTATATTTAAATATGCTCTTCTTGTTTTAGTATGAAAAGTAATTTCTTTTCTATAGCTTTTCATTATTTCTTATCCTTATCTTTGTTGTCATATTCTAAATTAAAAATATCTAAGAAAAATCTAAAACTATCATTTCTTTCCTCAGCTGTAGAATAATTAAATACCTTTAGCAATTCAAACATAAAATCAATCCTACTTCTATATGTCTGGTGGCAAATTGCATTAAAATCTTCTTTAGTGATATCATTTGTCGTGCTTGGGACTCGGATATTTAAAATAGATGACATTTCATTTGTACAACCTGCTAAGTACCAACTTTCTATTTCTTTAATTACGATTGCAATTTTATTATTATCTAAATTACCAAATTTATGGCGGATTACTTGCTTTTTACCTTTTACAGAGTCGAGCATATCAATATCGGCAGTGAAAATATAATCATAATCTAGTGTAATTATGCTTTGCAAAAATAACTCTACTTTTTGGTGCTTCCATTGAGCATATTTAAATATTTCTACATCACTATAATGCTTTAGAAATAGAGGAAGGATAATTTTTCTGAAAAATAGTTCATCATCGTTACCTTCCACAAATATGTATAATTTATTATATTTCATATCCTAATAAATTTAAATAGAAAAATCATTGATAAATCTTTGATTTAATAATATTATGCGAGTGCAAAAAATGTAAAAAAGATACCTTTAGCACTCCAAAGCCATATTTCATGCTGCGAGTAAAATTAATGGAAGATGCATCTCTAAAATATTTAGTTGGGCATGTTATTTCTGCTATTTCATACTTTGCCATAAATAATTGAGATAAAACTTGATTATCAAAAATAAAATCATCTGAATTATTATTATAACAAATTTTCTTCAAAGCATTAGCTGAATATGCTCTATACCCTGTATGATATTCACTCAATTTTTGATTGATTAATAAATTTTGTGAAAAAGTCAGGAATCTATTTGCAATATATTTATATAAAGGCATTCCTCCACGCAAAGCACCTTTTCCAAGAATTCTTGAACCTAATACAACATCATACACTTCATCAGCTATTATGCTTACCATTGGTAATATTAATTTTGGTGTGTATTGATAATCAGGATGAAGCATTATAACTATATCTGCGTTTAATTCTAGTGCTTTATTATAGCAAGATTTTTGATTACCGCCATAACCCAAATTGTGTTTATGTACAATTATATGCTTTTTACCCATTTTTTTAGCAACATCTACAGTATTATCTTTGCTAGCATCATCGACTAAAACAACTTCATCGACAATATTTAATGGAATTTCGTTATAAGTAACTTCTAAAGTCTTAGCAGCATTATAAGCTGGCAATACTACAATTATTTTTTTATCTTTAAACATTAATTTAATTTAGCTCTATTAATTCCTCTATTTGCTAATTCTGTTGTTTTTCCGAAATGATTTAATAAAAGAACTTAAATTGGGTGATCCTTTTTTAGAAATTGAATCGCTTACTAAGCGAAGATCTTCGACAGTATAAATAGCATGAGGATTATATTCTTTAATGATTGAGACTACTTCTGGAATTTGAGTGCGCTGAGTAACTAAAAACATAATTTTTACATTATCTGCTAATGTGCCTTTAGCATCGACAGAGGTAATTGAATAATTTTTCTTGAACAAAAATTCATTTAATTTTGAGGCATCATAGCGAGTAATTATCCTTACAATCACTTGCCCCATTGCTAATTTATTTTCTAATACTATCCCAATATATGTACCAGTAGCAAAGCCCAACCCCCAAAATAAATAATAAAATGAATTATTTAAATTTTTCATTATTTGGGAAATAGCTACTATCCATACAATTGATTCTACAAATCCGAGTACAGCAGCTAAAGTGCGAAATCCTTTTCCTAAGAAAATAATTCTTAATGTACTTATGCTTACATCAATAATTCTTGCACAGAAAATCAATAAAGGGATTAACACCCACGTTACAATGTCTTCGCTAAAAATTGAGGTTAAATCCATATTATTTTTTATTATTTTTTTTATTTGGAATTATCAAAATACTCTATCCCATTTACCCAAATACTTTCTGACTCAATAATTTCATCTTCTTGCAATAGATCCTTATCGCTATTTTGGATAATTACTTTAATATTAGGATTATCTTGCTTTAATGAAGAAATAAAACCTTCGTAATTAATTATATTTACTGGATCTATAGCGATGCGAGCCTTAAAACTTTGTGAAGATAAAAGCACATAATCTACTTGGTCTTCCTCATTAAGCACTACTTCATTTGATTTTAATTTAAATTCAATTGTAGTTTGGTCTAATGAACTAAGAGCTTCTTTCCCCCCACCAAAGAATAATATCCCGATTACAATCACTGCCATTGCAGCAACTATATAATATACTTTTGGGATTTTTTTAAATATTTCAGTATCCATTATTTAATTATTATATTATTACAAAGAATTTGTTATATAATTTTTGATTTTAATATCCATATAATACGGTCTCGCATCCGCATATTTTCTCTACAGTTGCTCGCTCTTCCTCAGCTTTGTCTCGCGATTTATAATTTCCTATAATAACTGCAAACATTTTCTTGCCGTCAATATCTTTCTCAACAATTTTATTTTTTAATCTCTTCTTTTGGAATTTATCGCATTCTGATTTTGCACTTTCTAGAGTAGAAAATACTCCGACTTGCAATGCCCATCGCAACTTTTTTTCATCCTTATTTTGATCGTTTTTTACTATTAAACTTGGTTCTTTCACAGTGATTTTTTTGCTATCTACAGTGCTTTGTGTCTCAGAATTTGCGATTTTTGGTTTTTTAGTATCTTCAGATATTTTGACTTGATTATCTTTTTTAATTTCATTCGGATTTACTAACTTTTCTTTTATTTTGTCATTCTTAATATCCGAACTTGGATTTTCGCGGTTATACATTAATGATATATAAACAACATCTTTAGCTGCAGGTAAATATTCAGAAAGCGGTTGGAAAGTTTTAAACTGTTCTAAAGCTTTTACTGCTGATATAGTATCACCTTTAATTGCATAGTATTGCACTAACCTCCAATAGGCATCGTCAGACCATTCGGACTTAGTAAATTCATTTAGTATTTTTCTATACAAGGAAATTGCTTGATCAGCATCAGAAGTGAGTGTAGCCTGCAAAAAAACAATTCCTGGATCGACAGGATATTTATTTAATAAATCGTCTAAAGTAGATTGAGCTTCTGTAATTTTCCCTGAAGCTACGTTTCTTAAAGCTTCTCGTACTTGTTTATTTTGTGCTGATAATGAATTTAAAGCAAAGAATAAACAGATAAACAATATCAATAATTTGTTAAAATATTTCATAATCATTCCATATATTTTTTATATTTTCTTGCAAAATTATATTATTTCTTTATATAATCAATTCTTTTAAAAACAAAATAAATTGAATTATATTGTAAAAATGTGGAAAAATGGAAACAAAAACACCCCAAAATCTGTTTTTGAGGTGCTTTCGACATTATTATTATATAAAATTTCTATTAATTTACTTCTATTAAAAATTATCAATTTTTAATAATAAATCCATTATTTATCTGCATCACCCATAATTGGGTCAAGAGAAGCAAGGCAAGCAACAAGATCACTGATCATTACACCTTCAGAAATAAAAGGCATAGCTTGCAAATTAGCTGAAGATGGAGAACGAATTTTCAATTTCCACGGATAGCCAGTTCCATCGGATACAATGAAAAATCCCATTTCACCTTTAGGTCCCTCGATTGCAGTATAAGTTTCTCCGGGCTCTGGGATTGCTCCATCATATACGAGCATAAAGTCGTGTATAAGCTCTTCCATTTTAGTATATACTTTCTTTTTTCGAGGTAGAGATTTCTTAGGTGCGTGTAATATAATTGGACCTGAAGGCATATTTTCAATTGTAGCATTTATGATTTTATGGCTTTCATACATTTCCATTACCCTTATCATATACCTTGCCCAACAATCACCTTCGTTTAATGTTATAACATCAAAATCTAATTTATCATACACTAAATATGGATTATCTCTTCTTAAATCACGAGTAGATCCGCTTGCACGTAGAGATGCACCTGTAACACCTAAACTTATCGCTTTTTCTTTGCTCATATAGCCTAATCCAGCTACTCTATCAATGAAAATTCTATTTCTATCGACTAATTTCCTCATATTTCCTAATTTTTCAGGAAATTCTTTTAACCAATCTCTAATTTTCTGTATAGCTTCTGGCGAAATATCCTGCATAACCCCACCAATACGAGTGTAGCTAGTAGTGAATCTTGCGCCACAAATTAATTCAAATATATCATATAATTTTTCTCTCTCTACCATTGCCCAAAGCATTATTGTAAATGCACCGAGATCAAGACAGAAAGACCCAATCGCTAATAAATGAGAAGAAATTCTAGCTAATTCGCTTACCATTACGCGAATCCACTGAGCTCTCTCAGGTGCTTCTATTCCAAAAGCATTTTCAATAGCTAATGCTATTCCAGTATTATTCGAAGTAGGAGAAGCATAATCTAACCTATCTGTGAAAGGAATAAATTCTTGATAATGCATATTCTCAGCTAATTTCTCGTAACCGCGATGCAAATAACCAAGTTCTGGTACAACTTTAATAACAGTCTCTCCATCGAGTCTAAGCACCATCCTAAGCACACCGTGAGTAGAAGGGTGCTGAGGACCCATATTAAGAATATATTCGCTTTCTAACTCGTCGGAGATTTCAGCAGATGAATTTCTTTTATTTAAGTCCTTAAGTATCTTGCTGTCTCGAATTTTACTTATTTTAAGGATTTCTGCTTCAGATTGAATATTTTTTGAAGTAGCCATATTTATCTTAAATTAAAATTAATATCAAAAATTTATATAGTAATTATTTTAATTATAATATTACCAATTATTAGATTAGCAAAAATATAAAATTATTGTTGAATAATAAAATTATTGCATTTACTTTTTCAAAAAAAGAAAGATAATTCAGAATTTTTCAAAAAATTCAAATATAATTAATATTAATAAATACTATTTTTTACCAACTTGATTTCTTTGAAATAATGCTTTATTATCCATTATATATTCTACAGTCGACCACACAGTAAGCAAGACTATAAAAAATAAAAATATATTTGGAATATTATCTTGAGTTAATGAAAGCAAGATATTAGATTGATTTTTTGCATCATAAATCATAATAAGCAAAATCACCGATAAATATAACATTTGAATTAATGTTTTCACTTTTGCTGTTTTTGAGGTTTTAATCGGAGCTTTCATTCTATCGCCTACTACTCTCATATATGTAGTGAAAATATCTCGCAACAAAATTATTGCTACCATCCATATATTTGCAACTTTTAAATATACTAAAACAATAAAAACTGCTAATGTAAGGAATTTATCAGCCAATGGATCAAAAAATCTCCCCCAGCTACTCGTCAAATTCATCTTTCTTGCTATCCAACCGTCAAGAAAATCAGAAAAAGCTCCAATAAAGAATAAAATTGCACCAATAATTATTGAATTATTATTTTGAGAAATTAATAAAACAAAAATTACAGGCGAAATTAATACTCTAAATAAGCTAATTATATTTGGTAAATTAAAAGTCATTTATATAAAATAATTGGTATTTATCTAAAATCGATTAAAAATTTATTTACATTAACTACAAGACATCAATTTTATTATTTTCTTTTAGTTCTTGCACACATTTTTTAACATCTTGTACTCTATCTTTTGGGCTAATCAATATGGCATCATCTGTGATTACAACAACAAAATCCTCAATCCCAATAGCACCTAAAGTGATTTTGCTATTAGATTTATTTACAATTATTGTATTTTTGCAATCAACTAATGCAACGCTACCCTCAATAATATTTCCAACATTATTTTTTTCCTTTACCCTATCAATAGCATCCCACGCTCCTACATCATCCCATAGAAATTTTGCATTAGCTGTATAAATATTATCATATTTTTCCATTAATCCATAATCTATTGATATATCTGGAAATTTTTCAAAAATTGGAGCTATCTTATTAAAAGCACTATTTATAATAATATCAGTATTATTTAAGTATAATTGGCTAATTTGATTAATTTTAGAGCCAACTTCTGGCAAATATTTTTCCATTCCTTTTATAAAAGTATCCAATCTAAAGAAAAACATACCGCTATTCCATAGATGTAAACCAGATTCAGCATAAATTTTAGCTGTTTCTAAATTAGGTTTTTCGCGGAAAGCTTTTACTTTTTTTATCTCAATTTTATTTTCGGAATTAAATTTCTCATTTATTTCTACATAGCCATATCCAGTTTCAGGTCTTGTTGGTTTAATTCCTATAGTGCAAATGGCTTCATTTTGCTCCACAAAACTTAATATACTATTAATTGTTTCCTGAAATCCATTTAACGGAGATATATCTTGATCTGCTGTCAGCACAGAGACAGAAATTTCATTTTCAGCAAATTTACCTCTATATTTTGCAGAAATAAACCCAGCAGCTAAAGCTAAGCAAGGAGCTGTATTTCGTTTGTAAGGTTCTGCAATTATATTTTCTTTTGGTAATTTAGGAAGAGAATTTCTAATTGGCTCAAGTAGAACTTCACTTGTTACTATAAAAATATCTTCATAATCTATCACTCCTTCGACTCTCTGAATAGCTTCTTCGAGCATAGTTTTTTCAGATAATAGATTTAATAGTTGTTTTGGTTTATTTTTTCTACTTAGAGGCCAGAATCTTTCACCGCTGCCTCCAGCCATAATCACTACAGTTCTTTTCATTATATTTTTATTATTATCAAATTATTCTAAAATGGTTATTTTCTCAATATAGTAATTATATTTATTTTGCACTAATAAATAGTAGTTACCAACATTTAAATTTCCTAAGTCAATTTGGAATTCATTTATACCTGAAGTTAATAATTTATCATCATATATACCTTTTATGAATCTACCGAGATTATCATAAATTGAAAAATCAAAAATAGCATCATTTTCTAAAGATAATTTTATATTTATTTCCCTTTTTTTAGTTGGATTAGGATATGTGATTAATTTTTTAGCAAATTGAGTTCCCTCTACTAATGAAATTTTATCAAGATAGTTTTTTGCATTCTCAGCTATTTCAACGAATTTAGCAGGATCATGATTTACCATTACAGCAAAAGCAATTTTTGTTTCCTCGCCAGCTTTTAGAGAAAATGGTCCAGCTCCTATTACTTCAGAGATGTCACCAATATCTTCAGCTTGATACTTTTGAATTCCTCCACTTATTGATTGTATTTTCTCAAGATCGGTAAAACCATCATGTATTCCAAAACTATTAGATGAATTTAAAATTGGATAATAGTTAATTCCTAAAGATGAAATTAATTTGCTTCCTGTATAAATTGCACCAACGTTAGGTGATGCTGCCCCAATATATGAGAAATCGTATTCTAAATTATAATTACCATTGCTTGAGTGAGTATTTAAATCATTATCCCAATCAAAGAATAAACCGAGATACAGAGAATCATAATCTCTTGTATCATTATTTTTGATATTGTATTCGCTTATAATATAATCCAAATCTTCTGGAGTCTTATAAAAATAAACGTTCTGCGAAATAGTATAATCATCACTTGAATTTAAAACCTCTTCCAATGATGCAGTTTTTAAATTTTTTACTAAATTTACATCTTTAGTCCTATATTTAGATGTAATTAATGAATAATTTTGAAATTCAAATCGTTTAGCTCTTTCTTGAATTATAAAATCATCTGAATGCACTCCATTTTCTGTGCGAGCCATATCCCATAAATTGAATAATGAAACTGAATCACCAAATTTACGACCTAGAATAATTGCCCCCTCAAAGAGCTGATTATCGCTGTCTCCGTAGTAAAATCCTATGCCTTGCTTATTAGTCGGGAAATCACTAAATCCGATATTTCCTTTGCTGTTAATAGTAGTAGCAATTTTAGAGGCATGATGATTAATATAAGATTGATTTAACCGAATTGAAGCTATTTTATAACTTATCACAGAGTCTTTATGAGTAATAGTTATTAAGAATTTCAATTCAAAATCTAATGGGATATCATCAATAAATTCACTATAAAATACTTTTTTTAAAGAAATTGATTCTTTAGAAGCGATTTTATCAATTAAAAAATTAGTGCTATCATTACTAAGAGCCCTAATAGAAAGAGAATCTATTGGTACTATTGTAATATTTACATTTTCAAGCTCATTGAAATAATTCTTTACTTCAAGATCAATATTTAATGAATCTCCTTTTTTTACATTAAATGTATCTGTACAGAAAATATTATATTTATCTACATAAATGTAAACCGGATCAGTCTCTTGTACTGCTTTAAGGACATCAACAATACCTTCACCTAAATAACCTTTAAATGCTGGACTTAAATCATAAATTGACTTGTTAGCAGCTGCTTGCAAATGTCTTTTAATTTCATCAGGAGTATATTCTGGATGTTTAAGGGCTAATAAAGCAGCACATCCTGCTACAATTGGAGATGCCATTGAAGTTCCAGACATATTACTATATTCATTATTTGGAATAGTAGCAAAAATATCAACTCCGGGAGCGCTAATTCCGACACTTTCTCCATAATTTGTAAATCCAGCAGGACGATTGCTCATTGAAAGAGCCGAAACACATAAATGACTAGGATAAGCACCCGGATAAAATATTGCACTTGAGGATTCATTTCCTGCTGCACATACTACTAAGCAATTATATTGAGATACAAGATCTAAAATTAGTCTCTCACTTTCAGAGATTGAAGGCGATCCCCAAGAGCAATTTATAATCTTTGCACCCATTTTTGCAGCATATAAAATACCTTGGTAAGCATTTACGGTATTTGTACTCCAGCTTTGGTCAGGAGAAATTTTCACAGGTATCAATTTCACATTTTTGCCTACTCCAGCAATTCCAATTATATTGTTTGAAATTGCTCCGACTGTACCACCTACATGAGTACCATGCGGATTTCCTGGAGATGGATCGCTATCTCCTAAGGAGTCACTATTAAAATGCAAAAAGTCCCACCCACAAAAGTCATCGATGAAGCCATTATTATCATCGTCTATTTTGTTTTTACTTTTATCGTTTCCATTATTATCGATACCAATCTCGCCATAATTGATAAATAAATTATCCTTAAGGTCTTCGTGAAGTAAATCGATTCCTGTGTCGACAATACCTACAATTATTGAATCATCAGAATCAACTAAATCATAAGCTTTTAGTGCATTTGTAATGCTCAAATAATACTGTTTTTGCCAAAGTGAATCATTTGGAGTATAGGTAAATTTATTTATTGGAATTGCCTCAGCAAGCTCAATGAAATTTAAAGATTTTAAATTTTCGGAGAAAATTAAAGGATTAAAATTATCTTTATATTCAAGCACATAAGTACGAGATAGTTTATCAAGAGTAGGATTGAAATATTGGAAATCATTTTCGTTATATTTATAATTTGAATTTGGTTTAAGCAACTCGTCGCTTACAAATCTATAAATTTTACTATTTTTTGTAAGAGCATCTATTTCTTTAATTCCCTTATTTTCTTTTAAGTATTTTAATTCATTTGAATCAGTTTTAATTCTTATTAATACTTTATTCTCTTCGAAATTACCGAAAGCAACAGAAATGCCCGATAAAAGAAGTAGAATAATAAATATATATTTATTCATCATATTATTTGTATTATTATTTTTTGTGTTATGTGTTAATGACAATTAAGATTTTACAAAAATATTCAAAAAAAACAATTATATACATAAAATTTCGTATTATTTTTTGTATTTTGTTTTTTCTAAATTGATAAAACGATATTTTTTGACTTTCATTAATTTTAATATTACAAAAAAGAAGTTAATATAAACCTTTATTTTAAATACAATTACGAGAACAATAAAAATGAAATTTGCAGTAATGACTGGTGGTGGCGATGGTCCTGGAATGAACGCATTTATTAGAGCTGTCGTGCGTGCTGCCAAAAATTTAAAATCTACTACCTCTGTGTGGGGTGTGATTGATGGTTGGAAGGGATTGATTGAAAATGATTTCAAAATAATTACTCCAAAAGATACACGAGGAATGGCAAAAGTCGGTGGTTCGTTTCTTGGAACATTGAGAGTACCAGAATTAGCAACTGATGTTGATTTGCAACGTACTATTGCCGTGAATTTGCATGATAATTTAATTGATTATTTATTTATAATGGGTGGTAATGGTAGCTTAAAAGCAGCAAACACCATTAACGAAATAATCAAAAAAGAAGGCTTATCCACTAAAATTCTTTGCACTGCCGGCTCAATTGATAATGATGTAGCCAATAAATATGGGTATTCTATAGGATTTTATAGTGCCATTGAAAAGAGCTTAGAAATGCTTGAATGGATTCGCGATACTGCTAGTGCTCATAGAAGAGTATACATAGTAAGGTCAATGGGAAGAGACTCCGGTCATTTGCCATATTTTGCCGGAGTCGCATCTGGTGCAGAATATGCGATAATGCCAAATGAAGATGTTGATTTCGAGAAATTAGCTACTATGATAGACGAGCGAGATAGAGATTCTCGAATAATTGTTTCAGAAGGATATGAAAAAACTGAAGAAGAAGTACGCAAAGTCCTTGAAGATATTTTCAACAAAAGACATATTTCTCATGAAATTCGCACAGTAGATATGAGCTATTTCCAGAGAGGTGGCACTGCTGCTGCTAAAGATATTCTACTCTCTAGTTGGTTAGCTTATAAAATGGTTGTCGATGCATATAATAAATGCGAAAGCCAATTTTATAATGCTTTTAATATAGCTCAAGAACCTACAAGATTACCTCTCTATGATGCAATTAAAGATGAAAATAACGAAATGGGAATAAGCGAAGAATTAATTAAATTTGCTCAGGCGATGAAATAAATTAGTATAATAAAATTTACATCATAAAATAGATATATTCATAATGAAAAAAATAGATGAAGTTATTGATGAATTGCTTGAAATAATACATGATATCAAAGAGCAACTTTTTGGTTTCGGTTACGAAGATTTTCGCACAAATCGCAAATTAAAAATAGATATAACAGATAAAATATTAAATTTAATTGATATATATGATTCAAATATTAATAATTTTAATGATATTATTCCGGCTGAAAATAAAAATGAAATTGAGAATATTAAAAATCAATTATTAAAAAATGAGGCTGGTATCGATACACAATTATTATGGAATATCTGCAAAATGAATCTAAATAAATATGAAAAAGGTATTTTAAAATATAAAAAAGATGAAATATCCTTAAATTAATGTCTTAAATAGCTATATTTCATTAGTTTACTTTACTATTGGTATAATAATTGATTAAATTTACAAGGTATAATTATATTAACTTATAATTATACCTTTAGTTGTATTTGTTTTCAATAATTATAGTGAATTATGGCTGAACAAGAAGTAGATTTATCCTCAAAGGATATTAAAGACGCTGATATTTGGATAGAACGTGGCGATGGGTTCTTCAAAGCTGAGGAATGGCAAGAAGCTATTAAACTTTATGATAAAGCTCTAGAACTTAATCCACGCCATCAATTTGCATATTTTAAGCGTGGTAGCTCATACCTAAATATTGAAGATTATGAAAATGCTCTTTCAGACTTTAATATGGCAATTATGATTAATCCAAATTTTTCATTTGCTTATTTTAAGCGTGGATTAATATATGCAGAGATGAAATATCATAAAAAAGCTATAATTGACTTTACAAAGGCAATTGAAAATAATAAAGATTTCGTCTTCGCTTATTATCGCAGAGGATATTCATACTATATCACAAGAAAATTAGATAATGCAATTGAAGAATTCGATAAGACAATAGAGCTAAATCCTTCATATTTGCTTGCATATTTCTATCGAGGGAATGCATATTATGAAAAGGGATTATACGAAGAATCTATTAGAGATTATAACAAAGTAACAGAGATAGATCCACAATACGAAAAAGTTTATGTCGCAAGAGGAATTGCATTAATTTCAATAAAACAATATAACGAAGCTATTAAAGATTTTAATGTTGCAATCCAGATGGATCCCAATAATATGCTTGCATATAACTACCGCGGAATTATCCTAATTAAAAATAAAAAATATCAAGAAGCAATTAATGATTTTGAAAAGGTTTTATCTGTTGATCCAAATAATATTGATGCAAATAATAATATTGGTATAGCATATTTCTCATCCAAAAATTTCAAAAGTGCTATCCAAGCATATACTAAGTCAATTTCAATAATGCCGGAAAGTTATAATCTTTATTATAATCGTGCAATGGCATATTCATTATTAAAACAAAATGAAGAAGCAATTATCGATTTTAATAAAGTAATTGAATTAAAGCCTCATTTAGCAGTAGGTTATCTCGGAAAAGCAAATTCATTATCTGAATTAGGATTACACAAAGAAGCATTTAATTTCTATAGCAAAGCTCTTACAATTAATCCAAAACTACTACAAGCATATATAGGTAGAGCAAATGTATATATGAAAACAAAGCATTTCCGAAAAGCACAAGAGGATTTTACTTTAGCTATTGAAATTAACCCAAGCTATGCTCAGACTTACTTAAATAGAGGAATTGCATTTAAAGCTGAAAAACGTTTTGAATCAGCAGCAGAGGATTTTAATAAATTCCTTTTGCTCTATAATCGTAAAGATAAATTAAGTCTGCAAGTAAAGGGTTGGATAAATAAAATGGGATATACGACATCGAAATAAATAAATTGCTGAGTTAATATATTCATATTAATATTTTCTAAAAATAAAAAAATAATAATAGAAATATTTGATTTTTATCAATATTACTATTATTTTTTCGTTTATGTATACTTATAATATTAAATATAAATATACTAATTATGCAAAAAGAAACGTATAATATTTACAGCAACATTTTAAGCCAAAATTTAGAAATTCAATTCTATGGCCATTATGGTTATGCTATTATAATGTTTCCTGCTCTTTCGGATTCTGCATCAAATTATGAACAAAACGGTACAATAGAGGCTATCTCTGATTTTCTAAATAAAGGAAAATGCCGTATATTTTCTGTACCTTCTATAAATAATGAAATTTGGTTTTCCGATAAATATACCTCTGAAGAAAAATCAAAATTATTTAATGATTATAATAATTTTATTTGTGAAGAATTTGTCCCATTAATATATGCCAAATGCAATGGTCCAGTTCCAATTATCACTTGTGGAGCAAGCATTGGTGGGCTTTTAGCAGCAAATCAGTATTTCCGCAGACCCGATAATTTTTATGGTATGATTTCAATGAGTGGATTTTTTAATTTGCAATATCTAAGCAAAGAATATTTTGACGAAAATTGCTATTTTAATTCCCCCGAACATTACCTACCAAATCTTAATGATAGCTTTTGGTTATCTTATTTGCTTAGCAAACATCATGTATATTTATATAGCGGAAGTGGATCAAATGAATTCCCACATAATACTCAGAATTTTAGCAATTTATTAAACTCTAAGAATATTTCCAATACAAGCGAAATATGGGGTAATGAATTTGATCATAATTTCGATTCATGGAATAAAATGCTATTCCACATTTTAAATACAAAATTATAAACTCAAATATCTTCATTATTTAATTTAATCGAAGATATTTTTTTGAAATTAATATTTTTTAATAGATAAAAAAGGACATTTAAATGAAAACTAAACTAGCAATTAATGGATTCGGTAGAATCGGAAGAATGGTATTCCGAATCGCGATGCAACATAAAGACCTATTCGAATTTACTGGTATCAATGATCTAACTGATACAAAAACTTTAGCACACCTTCTTAAATATGATTCAGTGCATGGAAAATATCCTGGCGAAATTAAAGTAGTTGACAATAAAATCATAGTAGATGGTATAGAAGTACCTGTGTCTGCTGAAAAAGAAATTGAAAATATTCCATGGAAAGATAATGTGGACATAGTTCTAGAATGTACTGGAGTTTATACTTCAAAAGCAGCTTTGGAACGCCATTTATCAAATGGTGCTAGGAAAGTAGTGCTTTCTGCTCCTGCTAAAGACGAACTCGATGCTACAATCGTTATGGGTGTAAATGATGAAATTTTAACAGGGCAAGAAAGAACTCTCTCGAATGCATCTTGTACTACAAATTGCTTAGCTCCAATGGTCAAAATATTAAATGATAGATTCGGCATTGAATCTGGGCTTATGGTTACTATTCACGCTTATACTAACGACCAAAGAATTTTAGACCTACCTCATAAAGATTTAAGAAGAGCAAGAACTGCAGCAGTAAATACAATCCCAACTTCAACTGGAGCTGCTAAAGCTGTTGGCGTAGTTATTCCAGAAATGAAAGGCAAATTAAATGGTTATGCTGTTAGAGTACCTATACCTGATGGATCATTAACTGATTTTTCATGCTTGCTTAAATCTGACGCTACTAAAGAGCAAATCAATTCTGTAATGAAAGAAGCATCTGAAACACAATTAAAGGGTATTTTAGAATATTCCGAAGAACCAATCGTATCCTCAGATATTATTGGTAATCCTCATTCTGTAATATTTGATTCACTCCTCACAGATGTACAAGGCAAGATGGTAAAAATCGTAGGATGGTATGATAATGAATTCGGATATTCAAATCGCTTAGCTGATTTAATTTTGAAATTAAGAGAACAATTATAATTATAAATTCAAATAAAAATGATTTAGACAAATTATTTTTATTAATAAGTCTAAATCAAAAAATTATTTTTTCAACCAATGGGTAATTCTATTGGTTGATTTTTTTATAATTGAATAATATTATGTTTGATAGCATAACTCAAGATTTCAATTGTAGTGCGTACATTGAATTTCTCTTGAATATTTTTTTTGTGTGACTCCACTGTGCGAGGGCTTATGCAGAGTTTGTCAGCTATTTCTTTTGTCGTTAATCCCTCAGCTATAAGCAATATCACTTCTTTTTCTCTATTTGAAATATTTTTACTTTCTTCCTCTTTGCCTGATATTTTATCAAAATAACTTTGATAAATAATATGCGAAATATTATTACCAAAATAAGGCACTCCATCATAAATTGAGTTAATTGCTTTTAGTAATTCGACTTTTGAAGTATCTTTATTTAGGTATCCGAAAGCACCTTTATTAACTGCATCTAAGATTATATTTTTCTCATATCGTGAGCTTAGCATTAAGATTTTGAGTCCTTCATTTTTCTTTAATAGATCTTCTATTAAATCATTTCCCAATTGATTATTCAAATTTACATCTAAAAGTAAAATATCGGGAGTCTCAATGCTCATTTTTTCCTGTAATTCTTCTATTGTCCCTGCTTCAATTATTAATTTATAATTATTTTCACTAATAAAAATTGCTTTTATTCCTTCGCGAACTATTTTATGGTCGTCCAAAATAGCTATTTTAATTAAATCGGTATTTGATATTTCCATAATAATCTCAGATATTATTAAAATTTTAAGATCCGCAATTTAATAAAAATATTTCTATTAATTCTTATATGGCAAAAGAATACTAAAAGTTATATTATCAGAAGTTGCACTTTCGACAATAATACTACCATTATTTAATTTAATTAATTCATTAGCTATATCTAATCCCATACCTTTGCTTCCAATAAAAACTTGGTTAGTTTCATTATTTGAATTATTTTTATGTTTAAATAATTTTTCAACTCCTTCTACACAAGCTCCATTATGGCACTTATTTTTAATAGATATTATAGAATTAATATCATCAAAAGTTGTCGAAATAAATACAGTTGATTTAACATCACCATATTTAAGTGAATTAGTAAGCAAATTTCTGAAAGCAGTCTTGAACATTTCTATATCTGCATATGCCTTAATATCATTGGTATATCTCTTTTCAAAAACTATTTTACGCTCCTGAGCTAAATTACTATTAAAAGTAATTATTTTATCTAATTCAGAATTAATATCAAAAACTACTTTTGTAGTTTTTAATTTGCCTAAATTTGCCATTGCCCATTCAAGCAAATTCTTTAGAAATATATTTAGGTCAATTGCAGCATCTTTCATACTTTTGATGAAGTATTTGAGAGATTCCTTATCAATGGTTTCAAAGGAATTATCTAAAGATTCTGTAATCATTTGAAAAGAAGAAATTGGTGAGCGTAAATCGTGAGCAATAATAGAAAAGAATTTATCTTTTTGTTTGTTTAGCTCTTCTAATTCAATGTTCTTTTGTTCTAATTTAGAATTATTAACTTTTTTATAATAGAATTTTAAATATATAATTAAAGATATTAATAATAATAATATCGAAATTAATATAAAGATGATCCTACCCTGAGCAGCTTGTTTTAAAGATATAGCAGTAAGTTGATTATTTTTTTGCAGTATAGCGATCTCATTGTCCTTTTTCTCAGCTTCATATTTTTTTTCAAATTCAGCTAAATTTTTCTGGCTTTGCTCATCAAAATATTTTTCTTTTGCTTCGTTGAAGATCTTAAGAAATTCATAAGCTTTTTTATCATTTCCAGTTTTAGCATAAATATCAGATAATTCTTTTGAACTTTTTAACAACATTAAATGATATTTAATTCTTTTTGCTATGTCAAAGCTTTTGTTATAATAATTAATTGATTCTTCTGTTTTATTGTTGATATAGCTTATTTTCCCGAGATGATTTAAAATAATACACTCTGATAATGTTATTTGACTATTCTCCCCACTTTCTTTTTCAGACTCTTTTAATATTTTTAGGGCATCGGAGAAATAATTTTCTGCAATAATATATTTCTTTTTATCTAAGTAGATTTCTCCTAGCAAATCATATCTTACGGCAATTTTATATTTATTCTTTAGTCTTAATTCTATTTCGAGAGCTTGAGTTTGGTATTTTAAAGCATTATCTAAGTCTCCTTTTAATCTATATGCTGAAGCTATACCGCTTAATCTCACAGCGATTCTTGGCAAATCATTTATTTTTTTGTAATATTTTAGGGATTCCTCATAGCTTTCAATTGCATTATCATATTCTTTCCACATTTCATAAATCTTTCCCATTGTATTTTGAGAATTAGCTATGCCCTCTTCATTATTTATTTTTCGGTTATGTTCTATTGATAATCTTACATTATTAATTGACTCATTATATTGACCAAGCAAAAACTGAGCAATGGATTTATCTGAATAAAACATTGCCAAGCGCTTATCATTGGAGTATTTTGCTGAGTAATTTATTCCATAATTGCAATACTCTATCGCCTTTTCATATACTCCTGCTCCAAGATAATTATTAGCAATAATAGAATATGAATTGCAAAGTGCTTCGAAATCTTCTATTGAATAATTATTGATGATTTTTATGGCTTCGAATGCTACATTATTTGAATTAAAATATTGTCTTGCTATAGAAAGAGAATCAGCAGTAGCAATTAATACTTTATAATCTCCCGAATTTGACTTACCTTGTGCACGTCCTATATTAAATGATAAGATCAATAATGATAATATGTAACAAATTTTAGTCATAACAATCAAAATATACTTTATATTTAATATGCAAATATAACAAATTATTTATGAAATATAATCTTAAATGATTTTTATTTTTATACTTACCCTAGATAAAATTTTTTAAAAATACGTAATTAATTTAATATTTTCTCAGTGAAAACACGGATTAAATTTAAGTAAATTATAGGATTGCAGAGAATAAATCCTTATAGTAATTTTGTAGTGTCAATTGTAGTAATATTTTAAAATTTCTAATTTAAATGAATTCGAATATTCTTTTTTTGAATAGTTTTCGAAGTTCTGATATAAAAAAGACTTCTATGAATTTAATTCTAATAATAGCTAATATATTAATTATAGTGGGATTATTTGTTCCTTCGATTTCTATTATGAATTATTCATTGACTTTTATTCAAGATTTTCTTTCATCAGCAATTTTTTACATATTTCTATCAATATTTTCAATTATTGTACTAATTAAAAACAACAAATTATTATTTTATATAAACATAATTTTAGGAGTAATTATTACGCTTATCTCAATTTTCTTTATCGTGGATACTTTAAAGACAACAGCAAAAATTGAAATTGGATCATTCTTGGTCTTAACTGGAAGCATATTAATTATTCTAGGGAGTGTAGTTGGAGTGGTTATTTTAAAGGAGAGAAGGGTAGAATAGAATTTATGCAAAAAAGAATTTTTATTAATTAAGCCTATGTAAATATTCTTTGCATAAATGACAATATTTAATATTTTTTCATCATTACCCAATTTAATAATTATTTTTTAATAATTATTTTTAAACCTCTAACATAAAAAATGTTAGAGGTTTTTTTATTAAATAATTATGTTGTTTATAAATAATTAAAAATAATGTGGAATAATTTATTATTATTATCTGAAAATAAAAGTATAATTTTGCTTTTTGAAATATTACAAATTTTATACTAATAAAAGAAAAATATTGCAGTTATATAAATGTATAAATTAAAATTACCAAATTTCGAAGGACCATTCGACCTTTTATTATATTTTATTAAAAGGGATGAATTAAATATCTATGATATTCCTATAGCTAAAATAACAGAAGAATTCTTAAAATATATTAAGCTAATGCAACAATTTGATTTAGAATTAGCTGGAGAATTTCTCGTTATGGCTACTACTTTAATGTACATTAAAGTACAAATGCTCTTGCCACAAGAAGAAAGCGAAGATGGTAATCCTATCGAAGACCCTCGCACTCAATTGGTTCAGCGACTTTTAGAATATAAAAGATATAAAGAAGCAGCAATTAATCTCAAAGAACTCGAAGATGAGCAGAAATATATTTATTACAGACGCTTATTCATCGAAGACCAAAGAAATGCTGAAGATGCTCAATGTAATAATTATACTAATGCTAATTTATTTGATTTAATTCGCGCTATTAACAAGGTTCTTTCTAAAAAGAATCAAGAAGTAGATAAAGAGCATATTGTAAATTTATTCACAATGACTGTAGAAGAAAAATCTAATGAACTCCTCCAAGCTCTAAAGAAATCACAGAGATTAAAATTCTCTCAATTTATCTCAAAAATGAATAAACCTTCTATAATTGTTACCTTCCTAGCAATTTTAGATTTATTACGAAATAAAGTAATTAACATTATTCAAGATAATTCTTTCGACGAAATAATAATTAGTATTTCTAAAGATTCTGAAATCGTTGCTGCATAATTTTATAAAAATTAAACCGAATTACTACATTTGAAAATTAAAGATAATGGAAAATATTTTAAAAAATGAGTTTTTGAAATTATCCAAGCAAGAACAAAAGACCGCCCTCGAGGTTATTTTATTTGCATCAGATACACCTCTATCCGAGAAGGAATTATCAATTATATTTAATATAAATACTCAAGTAATTTCTGGAAATCAAAACAATCAAATTGATGAAGATGAAGATACAAATTCAAACTTTTTTGACTTCCAATCTCTAATAAATGAAATTAATATCGACCTTAATAATACTGGTAGACCCTTCCAAATAATTATGAATGCCGGAGGATATTTATTTTCCTCTAAGCCTGAATATGGAGAATTGCTACAAAGCATATCTAAATATAAAATTAAAAAACGTTTATCTCAAGCAGCTCTCGAGACTCTATCAATAATTGCATATAAACAACCAATTTCTAAACCGGAAATTGAGCAAATTAGAGGTATTAATTCTAACGAAATAGTAAATTCTTTGTCTGAAAAAGGATTGATTGAAATCATCGGACGACGCGATATTATCGGAAAACCACTTATTTATGGAACGACAAATAATTTTTTAAAAATTTTTGGTATTAATTCATTAGAAGATTTACCAAAATTAAGAGAAATTGATGAAATATTAGAAGAACAAGGGAAATCAACTGATAATACCATAACTCTTAATATTGATGGATTTGACGAAACTAATGATAAGAACAGTCAATTCGAGATTCCACCTTTTAATGATTACTCTGAAAAAAATGAAACAAATATTTTAGAAGCCAAAAACGACAATATTTAAAATTATTAAAATAATTTCATTTATACATCGTTATAATCTGCTTATTTTTATTTTGATTGAATCCCAAAATGCTAACTAAGGAAAAACAAGATCAAATTTTAAAAATTATAAATATTGTGCTAGCAATATTTGGATTTCTATCATTTATTTCCCTTATCATGATCACTGGATTTTATATTAGTGATAGTGTAATTAATTTCCTTACTCTTTTTATTAAAATTCAAATTGCTTTTTTTATTTTACAAGAAATTTATAGATTTATTGTAACTCACAATAAAAAGGATTTTATCAAAAGAAGATATATTGAGCTTCTAATTGCAGTTTTCTTTTTACTCTTTTTAGTCTTTCCTGACCAAATTTCTGATCTTTTTAAATCTATATTTCAATCTCTTAAACCCAATGATTTAGATATAATATATTTAATCACTGCGCAAGTACCATTCTTGATTGTAATTTTTCGTAAATTATTAAAATATGCTGTTAATTTAGGAAGAATTCAGCTTCATTCCGGTGCGATTTTTATGATAAGTTTTGCTATTATAATTTTGTTTGGAACATTTTTGTTAATGTTACCAAAATCAGTACCACTTGGAAGTCCATCTATAAACTTCGTGAATGCATTGTTTACCTCTACTAGTGCAGTATGCGTAACTGGTTTAGCTGTATTAAATGTTGCGACAGATTTCTCCTTTACTGGACAATTATTTATTTTATCTCTAATTCAAATTGGAGGGCTTGGAGTACTTACTTTGACTGCTCTTTTTGCAATGTTTGCTAATGGCGGAATTAGCTTCCAAATCCGTGTAATTATGAGCGATGTACTTAGCGATGATAATTTAAGCGATATTACCCAGTTAATTAAAAGAATCATTTTATATACATTTGTATCAGAATTAATTTGCGCTATTCCTATGTATATTTCTTTAGGTGGGAGCTTTTCTCAACCAAATGGAGATCATATATATACGGCAATTTTTCATTCAATATCAGCATTTTGTAATGCAGGCTTTTCTACCTATTCTAATAATTTAATGGATCCGGCAGTTCAAAATAACTACCTATTTTTATCAATGATTATGATTTTAATCACTATTGGTGGTATTGGATTCCCAGTTATTCAAAATTTACTTCACTTAAAACCGTTTGCACCAAATCAAAAAAGGCTTAGATATCAACTTACTATTACAACAAAAGTTGTTTTAATTACTTCTTTTTGTTTAGTTGTAATTCCAACAATTTTGCTATTTTTCGTTGAACCTATGACATATTTTCCTGATTCCAGCGAATTTGGTAATTTCTTTCATTCTCTCTTCCTTTCTGTTACAAGTAGAACCGCAGGCTTTAATACTCTACCGCTAAATGATTTAAGAGCACCATCTGTTATTTTAGTAATTTGTATAATGTCTATCGGTGCATCGCCTGCTTCGACTGGAGGTGGGATTAAAACCACCACTTTTGCAATCGTAATTTTGCAGTTTTTTAGATTATTAAAGGGGCAAGAAAAGTTATTTATATTTAATAGAGAAATTCACCGCGAGGTAGTCAGGAAAGCTCTTTTAATAATGTTTGCGTATTTCTTATGCTTTGCAGTAGCTACATTTGTTATATCTTCAATAGAACCCGAATATAACATTGTTGATATATCTTTTGATGTGATTTCTGCTTTATCAACTGTAGGTCTATATAGAGATTTTACACCATATTTTTCGGTTCCCACTAAATTTATTATTATTTTATGTATGTTCATTGGCAGAATTGGAGTACTTACGTTCTTTATGGCATTCCATAGACCTAAATTAGAACCAAATTATAAGTTACCTAAGACTCATATTATGATTGGCTAAAAGTTAGAACTTAAAATCAAATATTAATAAATATAAATCGTTTATTTTTGCATAGATATAAGAAATTAATAATAAATAATTAATAATACGGAATATAAAAATGGAAAATAATAATTTAGAAACTCAAGTGCGAGAAGTCATAGAACGCGACATTAGACCTTTCATTGAAGCTGATGGCGGAATGATAGAATTACTTAATATTGAACCTGATGGAACTGTTTACGTTGAACTTGCTGGCGCTTGCGCTGGATGCCCTGGTGCAGCTATGACTCTTAAAGGTGGAGTAGAGAGAATTCTTAAAGCTAAAATTAACGAAGTCAAAGAAGTTAAATTAGCTTATTAAAAAATATCAATTTGATTTAATAAAATCAAGTTACAATTTTTATAAAAATAGTACAATTAATATTTAATTGTGCTATTTTTTTTATTTATTTAAAGTATTTCTTAGGAATAATAAAAATTTTCTTTGGTAAATAATATAAATTTAAGTAAATTTATATTTACAATTATAACGCATTATAAACTATAAAGAAAAAAGAATGAAAAAATTTATACTTTATATTTTAATAGTTTTGTCTTTCCCTTTATTAGAGATGAATGCAGAATATTGGCAAAAAATCGAAAATTTGCCAAGTGGGTACGATCAAAATTATTATTTAGATATATATTTCCTCCCTTCTAACCCAAATTACGGGTGGGCTTGTGGTTTTAATAGTAAAATTTTAAGAACTACTGATAGAGGTAAGACATGGCAAGGAGTAACTATTTCAAATTCAGCATTCCACTTAGAAAGTATTCATTTTCCTAATCAAAATGTAGGATATTGCTCCGGAGTACAAGGAATTTTCAAAAGTATCGATGGCGGTGCCAATTGGAGAGATATTTCAGATCCTAGAATGGGTAATTTATGGGGTTGCTATTTCTATAACGAAAATATTGGAATCGCAGTCGGTGAAGGTTGCTTAGATAATATCCAAAAATTCTGGCGAACTGAAGACGGAGGCAACACTTGGACTCTATCGACTACAAATGAAATTAACTCAGGAATGACTGACTTAATACTTTATAGCCCTAATGGATTAGGATATGCAGTAGGAAGTGGAAAATTATATGTAACTTACGACGGCGGAAGGAATTGGGAGAAATATCGAGACACTGAAGTCGATAATATAGACAACCGATGGCACGAAGAAATAACTCATTATGGAGGCTCTTTTTTGCTCCCACTTTCTGGAATAAATTATGGTGGTAGTTCCTGCCAAGGTGGTGGCTATGGTGGTGGTATGTATTTCACTACTGATAGCGGTTCTACTTGGGCTAAAGCTCAAACTACTGTCCCTATGTATGGTACTTTTTTATTAGACGAACAAAGAGGTTGGGCTTGCGGTTATAGCGGATTAGTTTGCTATACTGATGATGCTGGTCAAAATTGGCATATTAAAAATTGTGGCATTTTTGATAATGATTTAGATGATATTTGGTTCATTAACGAGAATGAAGCTTGGTTAGCAGGTCGCGGAATTTGGCGATTATCAAATGATGAATATGCTTTTGTACCAGATACTTTATATGTAAAAGGAGTGTGTTTCCCCGAAGAAAAAATTGATACAATATATTTTTACAATCAATCATTTAATTCCTCAAGTGCTAAATTTTCAATCACCAATGATCCTGAAAATAGCTTCTCAATAGTATATCCACCAGATGATAATTCTCTTATTTTGCCACCTTGCGGTATGATTAAAGTATTTGTCAAATTTAAACCTTCTACTCGCGGATATAAAAGTGCATATTTAATGGCTACTGTAAATGATACTGTTAATATTTTCGCTAGACTTGAGGGATTTTCATCAAATTCAACAATTATACCTAATAAAACTCTTGTAGATTTCGATACTGTTTATGCAAATTCATTTCATACTCAGTCAGTGCAATTTACTGCAACTTATCCGGGAGAATCTATTATTGCAGTGGAAACCGATACCTTAAATATATCTTTTACCACAGATTTTACCGGTAGAAAAGATGTTGGGCAAATCCCATATAATTTAAATTTTTATTTGCAAGCTAAAGATACTGGATATATAGAAAAAGAATTTACAATCAAAATGCTCCCTTGTAATAAAGATACTATTATCAAAGTATGTGCATATGTGAAATCTTCAATAATTAATTCTCAAGACACAATAATTACTCTAAACTGTCCACCATTAAGTAATAAATTTATTAGTATACCTATTTACAATTCTGGAAATGCTGATTTAAATATTGATAAAATAACAATTTCAAATAATTATACTACTTTCGTAGGTTTCACTTCCGGCAGAGATATGCCTACAAGCCTTAAAATAAATGAAAGAGATAGTATTTTGTTAGGACTTAATCTTAATCCACAATTAATTCAAGATACTTTCTTTATTACAATTGAAAATAATGATTCGACAAGATATTATAATTATACTCCAGTCCCATTATTAGCAGATGGCAAAACAGTTAAACCAAAAAATCCTTACGATGTAAGAGTAATTACTCGCAATTGGTATTCACTTATTAAAATGCAAGCTAAAGATACAAGTAATTTTAAAGTTTGTTTTGGAGATTCCATAATAACAAGTTTTATTGTTCAAAATTTATCTTTCAGCGGTGGCAATTATATTTACTCTTTTGATACAGTAAATTGTAATTTCAAAACAGTATATAGAATTGATAAAGATTTTCCAATTAATTCCGGAGAAGTACTTACATATACTCTATATATCTATCCAAAACATCCCGGTGAATTCTCGCTCAAGCTGAAATTTAAATCAGCATATTGCGATGATGTAGATTCTCTATCTTATAATGGTGTAGCTGAAGATATTAAAATCACAAGCAATCCAACGCAAATTAATATCACGAAAAAGACTAAAAATACTGATTCGCTATATATTACTCTAGATTCTCGTGGATTTGGAATGCTAACTTTGGATTCTATTGGAACCACAAGTACCAATAATGATATTAATTTTGATTATTCTTCGACACCAAAAATAAACTTTATTGATTCTACTTCATATTTATTTGAATTAATAATCAATACAAAAACAGATGGCACTTTTAATGATACTTTGGTATTTTATTTCTCAGGATTATGTCCCAAAACATATAAAATACCAGTTTATGTTAAAAGCTCAAGCAATGAATTATCAATAACCAATACAGAGTTTGAAAGTATATTTTGCGAAATAACTTCAAAAACTTCAAATATTAAAGTCGTGAATTATGCTAGCGAAGATTTTATGATAGGTAATATTAGTATTGATAATCCTGCATTTAAACTTGGAGACATTAACTTCCCTATACTTGTCCCAAGCAATGGATTTATTGATTTTACTCTTACTTTTACGCCAATTGATACAGGATATTCTTATGTAACAGTTAAAATCTATGGTATAAATGGAGATTTAGAATTATCAGAAATAAAATATTATGGTTTTTATGGGCTAACAAATGTTTCGCTATCAAAATATTTATTAGATTTAGACAGTATAGAATATTGCGACCCAATTATTTATGACACTATTACAGTCTATAATGATGGCAATATCGATAGTGATATTCAAATAATAAATAACGCTGCTGGTATTAGTTTAAGTACTGATGTGCTTAACGTACCTGCTTTCAGTTATAAAGAAGTTATAATCGCAATAAATCCAGCTGAAATTGATAAAATTGGAGAATCTGATTTTATTATTAATTTCATTGATTTGACCTGCGATTCGACGTATGAATATAAAATTAATTTATTTAAAATACATAAAGAAATCGCCATTTCTCCTACCGTAATTAATTTCAAAGATATTTGGGCAAATATTCCAAATACTGACGTAGCCAAAGTAGAGAATAAATCAAATGTCCCAATTGTAATAAAATCTGTCTCATTAATAGGAAATGGAAGTCAATTTATTACTTTTACTGGAATATCACCAAATGATATATTAAATATCGATGAAATTAGAAATATATATTTTACTTTAAATGCACCTGAATTTGCTCAAATAGATGCAAATTTTGAAATTACATATTATTCTAATTGTGATAATTTAAATAATATTAAATTAAATGGAAATATTGCTGAAGAAGTATATAATGTTAAAATTTATTCTGAGGAATATAGACAAAGACCAAACGACAATTTCGATATAAATATTAAAATCGATGGTGGAATTTCTAAATCAATTCCAATTGATAGTATTAATTTTATTCTAAATTACAATAGAAAATTATCTTCTCCTCAATTAATTACATATAATGGAAAAATAATTAATTATATAGAAAATCATAACGATATTATTTTCACTCTCTCAAATCAAGATGCACATGATTTTCTTACTTTGACTAATCAAACAATTAAAATCAATTCCATAGCTATGATAAGTATCCCAGATACTACTACATTGGACATAACTAGAACAAAAATATTTGCAAAAGATAAAAAAATTAACATAGATTATGACAATGGATTTTTGACAATTTATGACTATTGCATTCCTATTGGTAAATTTAGTGAATATGAAGTTTTAAATGCTACTGCAAAAATTGACCAAGTTAATGATAAAATTATAATTAATTATTCAAGCTCAAATAATATTAATTTGCAATACCAATTAATTGACAATTTAGGTAGAATCATCGTAAGTGAATATTTACCACCTTCAATTAGCGGGAGCAAAACTATAGAAAATAATATTACAAATGGTATATACTTTGTAATAGTTAAATATAATAATCAAATTATAAATCAGAAATTAGTCATGTCTATAAAATAAAAAATATAAGGAACTACAAATGAAAAATATTTTCAAATTCTTGATAATATTTCTATTCTTTGCATTAGATACAAATGCAAATGAAATCTCAACTGCAATGTATACTAACATTCAACCATGGGATATACAAAAGTACTATATCGACTTTGATTGCGGAATTATGAATGATACTATGCCATATATAAACGGTAAATGCTTTATTGATGTAAAGCAAGATACAATTTCCCCGGGAAATAAATTCTTTTTTAGATTAGAACATTTACAAATCAATAAATTACAATTAAATGGTAAAGACATAAATTATTTAAAGAAGACAGATGTATTCGGTACTAATTATTTCGAAATTGACTTAGCAAAAGCAAATGAGCGATATTTCACTGTTTACGTAGAATATAGCGGAAACCCCAAAATTGAATCTGGGCAAATGCCTTGGGGAGGTGTACAAGTCAAAGATACAATTATATATAATTTAGGTGTAGGATTCTATAATAAAAATGTATATATGGGTAGCTTTTGGTTTCCTTGCTACGACCATCCTTCTGATAAAGCAAAATATGAAATTAAAATTCGCTCTAATAAAGTTGTAGCTGCAAGCGGACTATTAAAAAGTATAGTTCCAATTACAAATGAAGGAAAAACTACTATTGATACGGTCAAAGAATATACATTCGAAGGCAATTTCCCAGCTGCTACTTATATGCTTGGATTTGCAGTAGCCGATTTTGAAAAACTTACCTTTGAAGACACAAAAGTCCCTACAGAAATATATTACACAAAAGCAAATGAAGCATCTACTAAAGTTGGTTTTAAATTATTACCTAAAATGGTTGAATGCTTCTCAAATTATTATGGCGATTATCCTTTTGAAAGAGTAGGTTATGTAGTTACTCCTACTGGGTCAATGGAGCATCAAACAATGATAGCCTTAGCAAAAGCTGCGATTAGCCAATATGATACAGTTTCATATATAGTTGCCCATGAATTAGCTCATAGCTGGTTCGGTGGCTCTATTACTACATTAGATTTTCGCGATGTGTGGATTAAGGAAGCCTTTGCAACATTTAGCGAAGCACTTTGGGTAGAATATTTATTTTCTAATGATCCTATAAAGTCAAAAGACGCTTATCAACAAAAATTAAAAATCAATTTAAGTATGATAAAGGGGTCTTCTCTTACGAATAAAAATGCTCCTGTATATAACTATGATAGAGATTCTAATACTAATTATCCTCGTATTATTTATGATAAGGGAGCTATGATAATACATCAAATTCGACAAGAGCTTGGCGATGAATTATTTTTCAAAGCAATAAAGGAATTGAATACTCAATATAAATATTCAAATATTACTACGGATCAATTTAAAAAGTTTTTGGAAAATTATACTAATATTAATTTAGAAACATTCTTTAATGAATGGGTCTATGGTAGATGCTATCCAAATTTAGAATTAAAAGTCGATAAACAATTATATCCAGATTTAAAATATTGTAAAATCTCATTTTCTGCAAATCAAATACAAAAAGAACCATGTTCAAAATTTACAAAATTTTTCATCGATGCTTCTCTTTATGGAGAAAATAGAGAAGAACTTAAAAATCTAACAATTCAATTTAACTATCCAGAAGAAATTGTTACAATCGACTCTTTACCAAATTATAAAAATATATATTTCAATTTAGGCAGAGCATCAGTTTCACTTTATAATATTGCTAAAGTTATCGAAAGTACTTCAAGTGTTGAAAATACTATCATTGCAGAGGATTCATATTCAATATATCCTGAAATTGCAATTGATAAAATTAATATTAATGGCGATCCGATTGAATCTCAAATAAATATTTTTAATTCATTAGGACAAAAAGTACTTTCTGCAGAATTTAGTAATCAAATTAATATTTTTACTTTTGCACCAGGATATTATGTGTTGCAAATTAAAAATCACTATTTTAAGTTTATAAAAATATAGTAAAATAGAGATTCATCAAAAGAAAGAATGAAATTATCAAAAAAAACATTGTACATTTTACCAGTTCTGACGGCATTAGGTATTTTCCTAATGTCGTCATTAAATTTTAATAATTCAATTGATTTGCAAATCTCATTCTTTGATAAAATAGCTCATATAATTATATATTTTCTGCTTACAGGTACTATTTTGCTTGCATTTATTCCAAATTTACATAACAAAACTACATTTTTCATAATTTCAATTACTTTTATTATAGCCTCAATTTATGCATTAAGCGATGAAATACATCAATATTTCGTTCCCTATCGTAATTTTGATCTAAATGACTGGTTAGCTGATATTATTGGAATAATTATTTCTCTGTTATTATATAATTTTTGGAGTTTTGTAGCGAAACAAATAATTAATAAATTCGAACTTTAAATAAAAATATAACTCTATTATCTATGAACAATAACTTTTTCACTTTAATACATACTAATAATAATTCAAATGCAAGAGCTGGGATAATTAAAACTGCTCATAGCGAAATTCCAACCCCAATTTTTATGCCTGTAGGTACTCAAGGTACCGTCAAAGCAGTATATCCTAAAACTTTAGAAAATCTCGACACTCGTATTATCTTAGGCAATACTTATCATCTATACCTACGCCCTGGCACTGAAATTATAAATAACTTCGGAGGATTGCATAAATTTATGAATTGGAAGGGTAGTATTCTCACTGATAGTGGCGGATATCAAGTCTTCTCACTCAAAGATTTGAGGAAACTCACAGAAGAAGGTGCTCACTTCGCTTCATATTTAGATGGATCTAAACATTTATTTTCTCCTGAAAAAGTAGTTGAAATTCAACGATTTTTAGGCTCAGATATTATGATGGTTCTCGACGAATGCACTGAATATCCTTGCGAATTTGCTCCAGCAGAAAAATCAATGCAATTATCAGAAAAGTGGGCTATACGTAGCAGAAAAGCATTTTTAGAGAGTGAGTCTTTATATTCTTTCCCACAGTTTCAATTCGGAATTGGTCAAGGCTCAATGTATCCTTCATTAAGAAAAAAATATGCTAAAATATTAATAGATATTGGTTTCGAAGGATATGCTATTGGAGGTCTTTCGGTCGGAGAGCCAGCAGAATTAATGTACGAAATTGTTGAAGAAACTAATGCCGTACTTCCTGTATTACAACCACGTTATCTAATGGGAGTAGGTACTCCTGAGAATATTTTAGAGTCAATTGATAGAGGTATTGATATGTTTGATTGCGTAATGCCGACTAGGAATGCAAGGAATGGTCAATTATTTACTACTCGAGGAAAAATTAACATAAGAAATTCGAAATATAAAAATTCAAACGAACCAATTGACGATAATATTGATTCCTATGCAAGTAAAAATTTCTCTCTTGGTTATTTAAGACATCTTAATATTTCTGACGAAATTATGGGATTGATGCTGGCGAGCGAACATAATATTGCATTTTATCTCTGGCTTGTCCGCACAGCAAGAGAGAAAATCCTTAAAAATGAGTTTTCAGCTTGGAAAAAAGAATTCTTAGAAAAATATACTCAAGGTGATAATTAAAAACTTTATCAATATTAATACGTTTACTAAGTAAAATAAAATCAAATAAATATAGAAATTAATCGTTTAAAATGGTGATAACTTGTTAAAACTTATGAAGGTAAAAATATAGCATAAAAAATTACAATTTAAGTAAAATTAATTAGTATAGAATTTTGAATAATATTTTAAAAAAAATTATTCCATTTTGCTTTTTAAGTTGTATTGCTCTATTTAAATCTTATGCACAAGATATTGAAATTGAGTACTCTATAACGTTTACTCAACCGGAAGTAAATATTTCTAATCGCTATATTTATAGGAGTCTAAAAGATGCCTTACGCTTTGCCGATAATTTAAATATTTTAGTAATTAGAAATAAAAACATCGGTCAACTATCATCAGACATTAAATTTTTTAAGAATCTTGAGTTTTTAGATCTTTCTGGGAATCAATTATCAGATTTGCCAAATGAAATTTATCAATTAACTAAGCTAAAATATTTAATTTTATCGAATAACAATTTTACTACAATTCCCAAAGAATTATTGAATTTAAAATCACTTAAATACCTTAATTTAAGTGATAATAAAATAAATAATATTCCATCAAATATAAATAATATAAAAAATCTTGAAAATTTAGTTCTTTCTTCAAATAATCTAAATTCATTACATACAAATATTTCAAAGTTATATAATTTAAAAGAAATATCTTTAGACAATAATAAATTATCCAGCTTCCCTAATGAATTCTTATATCTAAAGAAATTACGACATTTGAATTTATCAAATAATCGAATTTCAATTATTCCTAACAAAATTAATAATTTATATCAACTGCAAGAATTAGATTTATCAAATAATAAAATCAATACTATCCCCAATAGTTTCTCTAATCTAAAAAATCTACAAAAGCTTGATCTTAAAAATAATAATCTTAAAAGTCTCCCTCAAAATTTCGGTAACTTACAATCTCTTGAGTATTTAAATATTGGTAATAATAATATAAAGCAACTCCCAAACACTTTTTCTAAATTAAAAAAATTGGAAAATATTATAATTACTTCTAATGGATTAGCAAAAATTCCGCAGGAAATAATTAATTTAAATAGAATTAATGCCCTTGATTTTGGTTTTAATAATTTAAGCTGGTTACCTTCTGATTTTTCAAAATTAAAAAATCTAAAATTGCTTTCTCTAAGGAATAATAATTTTAGTCAATTTCCAATTATTTTATTAGAACTTGACAATTTGCAAGGATTAGATTTAGTTAAAAATCATATAACAGATATTCCATATGAATTAGACCAGTTATCAAAGCTACAAAAGTTAAAATTAGATAATAATTTTATTTCTGAGCTTCCGACATGTATAGGCAGATTGCAAAATTTGAGTTTTATTTCACTTAATTATAACAGACTTAAGACATTACCTAATCAAATGAAATTTATGAAGCGACTTAAGCTAATTAATGTACGAAAGAATTTCTTTCCACCTGAAGAAATGCAAAGAATCAAGCAAATGATTCCTTCTGTGATAATTAATTTTTAGGTTAATTTCTTGGATTTGATGTGGGCTAAATTATGAATTAATCAATTTGTTTAATTCTCTTTTGCGATTTTCAAAGATCTCCATTTTTTCTTTACATTGGCTCATTTTTTCAATGTAAGAATTTTTTTCAATTTCTAAATTTTCTAACTGTTGCTTATATTCTTTGTTCTTATCTTTATTTTTGTATGAAAGTATAGTCCTTTTAATAAAAATATAATCCAAAATAGCAAGTACTACAACTAAAGCATACAATATAAATTGAATTGAAAATACAGGTGAATTAGGTCCATCGGCAATAAAAATATTTGGTAAAACTATCGCAAAAATTAAAATAGTAAGTGTGATAAACGTAGATATCATCGAAACTAAAAAATTATTATAAAAGGATTTATCATTAATTTTTTGTCTCACTTTTATCATTTGATTTTCATATTCCATCATAATTTCTTGGTGTTTTTTATATGAATTACTTTCTGAGGAATATTTTAAATCTATATTTTTCATTTCCTTCTCATACGAGAGGATTTGAGCAGTTTTTTGGTTGACTATTCTTTGCTTTTCTTCTTCTGATAAGATAGTAACTTTACTATCCAAGCAGCTTTCT
>ENA-UOOK01000704-UOOK01000704.1-fermentation-metagenome-genome-assembly--contig:-NODE-704-length-44483-cov-10.974250_pt1 | contig 44483 bp, 36 predicted proteins | sample MGYA00245777_ERZ724023 | MGnify/ENA primary metagenome ERZ724023 (study PRJEB28704, sample SAMN03018312) | fermentation metagenome | biome: anthropogenic terrestrial biome; feature: soil; material...
TACATTAAGCTTTTGTCTTATATTTTATTTTCTAAAAGTTCACAAAGAATTGATAATATAGATACATTGGATTTATTTATTGATGACCTCACAGGAATATTAAACTATAAAGATTTAAGAAAATCTTACATTGACACCTATAAATTTCGAAAAAGATTTGAACTTAAAGAAAAACAAGATAATGAGGGAGAAAAACAAATTGATAGTTTCATTGCTTCACTTGTAGAAAAAGAAAAGAAATATAAATTTAAAGAGTTTTTAAGGGATATATTTTCTGACACAATAGTTACATTAAAAAAAGAAAAAAAAATTAACTCATTATTGTATGAAGAAAAGAAAGATATTTTTAAAATATGGAGTGATTGCATAGTAAAGGAAGAAGACTTCTATGCAATAATAGGCGAAATTAAAAAATATTGCGATAAAATAGAGAAAGACTATACTATGGCTCTATATAGTATTTATTTAAAAAATCAGTATCATTATTATTGTAGAAATTCTGACTATGATACAACAGTATACTACTATGAAAGAGGATCTTTAATGAATGTTCTATGTCGGAGAATTGAAAAAAAATTCAATGGGGAAATTGATATAGAGGATGATATGGCAAAAATATTTAATATTCTTGACAACAATACGGATAACAAAGATGGTTATTTTGATATAACAACTGCAAAGGAGCAGAAAGTCGGTGTTTTCTTTTATTTTGGTATAGACATCATTAGAAAATTGAATAGTTATACTTTACTACTTGAAAAGGAAATTGAGGAAGAGATAGAAAAAATAAATCCTCAAAAACAAAATAAAGAATATGTAAACTTTGAAAATTTAATTGAGAATAAAGAAAAAATTCTTACAGACATACATAAATTAGTTGTTGAAAAAGATGTTTTAGATTGTACCTTAATAGATTTTCTACAAGCTATTAAAAATGCAGATTTTAGTTCTTTAAAAATAAAGGTAAAATCAAAAACTAAATTTCTTATATATAGATTATCAATCATTCTTGAAGATAAATGGTACACTCAAATTTGTGAAAATATGAATTTAGAAAAATCCAAATGTTCAGGTGCAAATATTAATAGTAGTGATTATTTTAGAAAACAAATTATTAGATTAACAACAAAATAACACTGCTAAACTCTAAAATTTAGCTCTCACCACAATCTCACCCCAATTTCACCCCAAAGTTTTTTTATTTCAATTTTATAATAAGCTGATAATTATTTTATTGGCTTATTGTTTTTTTTGTCAAATAATATTTATACCACAACGACCACAATCTAATTTTGCATTACAAAAGAGAAAAAAAGGTATTGGCAAACCTTATTTTAATATAAAGGAGAATTATAGCGCTGTAATTGGAACTTATATAAAGTAAAAGCAAAACCTTTTTCCTTGATTGGAGATTTATTTATTAATTTTAAAATGGCAGTAATATGCAAAATAGAAATAAAAGACAAAGCTACCTACTAAAAGAAAGTGCTTTGCAAAATGGAAAATATGGCTTGGTTAATGAACTTTCCAATGAATGGGAGATTGAGCCTATCTACGACTACTACTATGCTCTTAGTTTCGACTTTGAAGCTTACTTAAAGGAAATGAAGAAGTTAAAGCAAATAGCTATCAAAAGGGCTTTCAAGAGCAAGAGATTTAAGAACAACTTAATTAGTTCATATAGGGCTAATATAGCTTCAATTCAATCTTATTTTGGAGTGAGTTTAATTAAACATGCTTGCGACAATTACGATGAAGAGTATTGTTTTAACAGTACCAACTTACAATGTATTAAATGTGAGTATAGATTTAATAATTTTGAGAAATTTGAAGAAAAAGGAGGTTATAATGAATAAAAATTCACAAAATATGGAAACAAATGAAAACGCTAATCCACAATTAGCAAGTGAAAACAATCAAAAAGGTAATAATGGGGAGTATAAGCTCCCTAAGGTTACTTTCGACGATAAGTTTGTTGAAGAGATTGAAATGGAAAGGGCTTTGGAGAAAGAGGCTCAAAAGCAAAAAACTCTTGAAAGGCTGAATAATGCCAATGCGCTCTATGGTAATAGACAAAGGGGTTTTGATGATATTCAAAAGGAGTTCGAGAAGCTAAAGCAAAAGTCAGTTGAGGAAATACCTCCTATTGATGAGAATTTGGATGAGGCATTTGAAGTTATTAGTGCTTCTTCGCTCCTAAATGATGAAATAGAACAAATCCCTATGCTCGTTCATCCTTTGTTCCATAGTGTTGGACTTGCTTTGCTGGTTGGGTCATCAGATATTGGGAAAAGCACATTTTTAAAGCAGTTTTGTGTGTCTGTGGTAACGGGCATAAAGTTTCTTGGTATGGAGGTAAATGCAAAACACAAAATCGCTATTTATGTATCAAGTGAGGATGACCAGATGAGTACTTCCTTTGTTCTTAAGAAGCAGAATAAAGAGTATAATCTTAGTGCTAAGGAGGTGGATGGTCTTAAATTTATTTTTGAAACAGATCTGCTTTTGGAAAGGCTTGAATGTGAATTGGAGAAACAAAGGGCTGATGTTATTGTGATTGATGCCCTAACCGACCTTATCAATACTGACCTCTACAAAGCCAATGATGTAAGATTTTTCCTCAATCAGTATTCTCAACTTGCAAAGAAATACCAATGTCTTATTATTTTTCTTCATCATACCAGAAAGAACTCAGAAAACGTTGCTCCGAGCAAAAATAACTCATTGGGTAGTCAAGCAATTGAGGCTAAGAGTAGATTGGTTTTAGAAATTAAGGCTAATCTTAATAACCCGACTATCAGACACCTATGCCCTGTTAAAGGGAATTACCTACCTCATGAGCTGAAAAGAAGCTCTATTGATATGATGTTTACCGATAACCTTACCTTTCAATCACTTGGAACCAATACTCCTTTTGATAAGATTAATACCAATGAGGTTAATTTCACTAAGCTCGAAACGGAGTACAATGAGATAATTTCACTCAAAGAACAAGGTTTGAATTATAGGGAAATTGCAATGAAGTTTGGAGTAAGTCATACTACGATTCAAAGAAAGATTAAGTCTTATGAAAAACTTAAGAATACTCAACACATTATCATGGATAAAAATTAATAGCTAAGTTAGTGAGTGTACATCCCCAAAAATTCTCTGATTTTGGGGTGTACCCATTAACTATTAAATCTTGGTTCATGTTACATTTATAGGGGGTTGTTCCAAAGGTTCCATGCACCAAAAATTAAAAAGACAAGAATAATAAATGAAAAATAACATGGAATTATACAATACAAAAAATAAAACGAAATATGAGGTTGATATACCTTACGGCAGTGGAGAATACTATTCCACCTGCCCAGTATGTTCTCACAAAAGAAAGCCCATAAATCAAAAGAATCGTTGCCTATCATGGAACAGAAATAAAGAAGTTGGATACTGCCACCATTGTGGAGCAAGGTTTGTGAAGTTTAAACCTTTTTCGTCTTTGCAAGGTCATAGCCCGAAGCTAATCGGCTTGCCGCCTGTAAAACAAGAATATATTAAAACAAATAAATATTCAAACTGGATTGCTTCGCCTTCGGCTCGCAATGACGTGAGGAACTCCTCAACACCTAAACAACTAAACTCATCAACCCCCAACCCCTCAACCTTACAAATCAATCTAATCAAGCAATCATGGGGCTTAGAATCAAATTTTGGCACTTTCTTAAAGAGTAATTTTGATGATGAGGTATTAGACCAGATTATGAAGGATTATTTCTTAGGAATGACAAATGATAAAAGCGTTATTTATTGGTATATTGATAATAAATATAGGCTTAGAAGCGGTAAGATTATGCAGTACGATGCTCTAACGGGAAAAAGAATAAAACACCCCTCAACAACTAAACAACTAAACCCCTCAACCCTCAACCATCCTACTTGGGTGCATTCAATCTTAAAGAAAAAAGGTGAGTTAGATAATGATTGGCAGTTTAATCGTTGCTTATTTGGTGAGCACTTGCTTAGGAAATATCCTGATAGGAATGTTATACTTGTGGAAGGAGAGAAGACCGCTGTTATTTGCTCTGCTTATTTTCCTAATAAGGTTTGCTTAGCAACAGGAGGCTCCAATATGCTTTCAGGTGAGGTTTGCGAGCCTTTAAGGAATAGAAAGGTAATAGTAGTGCCAGACAGCGATATGGTCGCAGATTGGAGCGAGAAGGTGAATAGTATTAACAAAGAAAGGAACCTCAATTTAAGGTTATATACTAAGCTAAACGAACTATTTACTAAGGAGCAAATTGAAATGAAATGGGACTTAGCGGACTACTGCCTTAACAACCATAACGACCTTAAAGAAAACAACTAAACAACTAAAACCCAAACCCCCAACCACTAAAAAAAAGTCCCTATATAAATAAAATTATCTCAGAGAAAAATAAAATTATCTCAGAGAAAAAATTTTTAAAGTTGGGGTTTAATTTTTAGAGAAATAAAGAGTTTATGGAGTTTAATGAGTTTAAATAGTTTAAATAGTTTAAATAGTTTAAATAGTTTAAGGAGTTTAAAGATAATCAACCCCAAACAACTAAACATCTAAACAACTCAACAACTCAACAACTAAACAATCAAACTCCTAAACCCCTAAAAAACCAACCCTTACAGCACTACTTAACATTATTTTAATATAATGGTAATATAAATTAAATGTCAATTTAACACTTCCTTAATATTGCAAGTATATTTTTGCAGCGTCAAATAAAAATGACTAATTAATTTAAATGAGTAAAAAGATTATTAATGAATAAATTTAAAATTAACATGAGAAAAAAACAATTATTTTTATTAGCGGGTTTGTCAATTATGACTTTGACTGTATCTGCTCAAATGGAAGAGCCTGTAAAAGACACTATTACTCTGCTTCAAGAACAGATTGATGGAAATGCAGGTAAGATTAAGAAATTAGAAAAATTTAAAGTCTCTGGTTATATTCAGGGTCAGGCTGAGTTTGCTCAACCTAATGCTTCTGCTAAAACTGGTGCCAATGGTGGTAAATATAATGCTGATATTGACGGAAAAGATGCCGATTGGTTCACTCGTTATGGAATTCGTCGCGGAAGAATTAAATTCCAATATTCTGAAAAGATTGCCAAAGGTGTTTTCCAATTAGATATCACTGATAAGGGGCTTGGATTTAAAGATGCTTATATGGAAATTACTGAACCTTTCTTAAAGATGTTTACTTTGAAATCAGGGATTTTCGACCGTCCTTTTGGGGATGAGATTTCTTATTCTTCTTCAAGAAGAGAGTCTCCTGAGCGTTCTCTTGTTTTCCAAAAACTTTTCCCAGATGAAAGAGATTTAGGGGCTTCATTGATTATTGCTGCTCCAAAGGGGTCTTCAATGGAGGGATTAAAATTAGAGGCTGGTCTCTTCTCTGGTAATGGTATTAGAGTGGATGATAATTCAAAGATGGACTTTATTGGTCATTTGAAATACGATAAGACCTTATCTAATATGTCTTTTGGAATTGGTGCTTCAATGTATAGCGGAACTGTAAATAATGCCGATAGCAATTTATATACAATGAAAAACAATGTTTGGACTGCTGAAATTGTGGATTTTAATAAAACTAATACAAGACAATATTTTGGAATTGATGCTCAGTTCTCTATTGTAACTCTTATGGGTATTACCAATATTCGTGGGGAATATCTCTTTGGTCAGCAACCTTCTATTAAAGGCGATTTTTCTTCTCCAAAAGCTAATGCTTATGATTTAGCAAAGCCATTTAATTATATAAGAAATTTCTCTGGTGCACACGTATATCTTGTTCAGGATGTTTATGCTACTCCTATTTCATTGGTTCTTAAATATTCATTCCTTGACCCTAATACAGATGTTGCTGGAAACGATGTAACAAATAAAACTGACCTTATTACAAACACTTTCGGCTTTGGTGCCTTATGGAATATTAATCCAGCTCTAAGACTTATGGCTTTCTATGAATTGAGTAGTAATGAAACAAGTACTGCCATAGCTGGTTATGATAAGGATATTAAAGATGACTTATTTACTTTAAGATTACAATATAAATTCTAATTAACCATAAATTATTAATAAACACATAAAAACAAAAATAAAAATGAAAAATTTAAGAAAAATAGCATTAGCAATAGCATTAGCATTAGTAGTAACTCCAATGTTGAATGCTCAAAAGATTAAGGGTTCTGACACTGTTTTACCGCTTTCACAAAAGGAAGCAGAGGCTTATGGCAAAAAAGGTGGAAAAGTAACCGTTACTGGTGGTGGCTCTGGTGTTGGAATTGCTGCTCTTATTGATGGTACAACTGATATTGCGCAGGCTTCCAGAAAAATGAAGTTCTCTGAACGTCAAAAGCTACAATCGGCTGGAAAGCAAGCTAAGGAAGTAGTTATTGCAATGGATGCTTTGGCTGTTGTTGTAAATCCTAATAATAAAGTATCGCAATTAACTCGTCAGCAATTGGAAGATATCTTCACAGGTAAAATTACTAATTGGAAGCAAGTTGGTGGTGAGGATTTGAAAATTGTTGTTTACTCTCGTGAATCTTCTTCTGGAACTTATGAGTTTTTTAAAGAGCACGTAATGAAAAATAAAAACTATATGTCATCAGTACTTTCAATGCCTGCAACAGGAGCAATTATCCAATCTATTAAGCAAACCAAAGGAGCAATTGGATATGTTGGTTTGGCATACTTAAATAGTGAAGTTAAAGCTATTAAGGTTAGTTTTGATGGAAAGAACTTTGTGGCACCATCAGTTGCTGCTGCAAAAAACAAGACCTATCCGGTTGTACGTCCTCTTTTATACTACTATGAAGTTAAGAATGCTAAAAAAGTAAAGCCTTATATTGATTTTGTACTTTCCTCAGAAGGTCAGGCAATAGTTGATAAGGTTGGTTATATTTCTTTAAAATAGTTGATATTAAATTTGCATAAATAGGAGTGATTGGTTTTGCTCCTATTTTCTTGTTTTATTAATCGTTCTTTGAAATAATATAATAGTAGAGCAATACTTCTTACTTTTGCCTTAACATTAATTTAACACTAACTTAACATTTACTTAATAATCTGCTTTTAATTTTTCTGGCTAAGTTTTATATTTTTGCCTTTTAATTTCTAATTGCAAAATTATAATTTATGAGAAGAAGTATAATTACTTTTTGTTTGCTTTCCTTGTTTATTGGTTTAGAAGCTTATGCTCAGAAAGTGAAAGGCTCCGATTCTGTTTTACCTCTTTCGCAAAAATTGGCAGAGGCTTATGCTAAAAAAGGTGGTAGAGTAACCGTTACTGGTGGTGGCTCTGGCGTTGGAATAGCTGCTCTTTTAGATGGCTCAACCGACATAGCTCAATCGTCAAGGAAGACAAAATTTTCTGAAAAAGCAAAGCTTGTTGCCAAGAAAAGACAGGTAAAAGAACTTGCTATTGCAATGGATGCTTTGGCAGTTGTTGTTCATCCTGATAATAAAGTATCGCAATTAACTCGTCAGCAATTGGAAGACATCTTCACAGGTAAAATTACTAATTGGAAGCAAGTTGGTGGTGAGGATAGAAGAATTATTGTTTATTCAAGAGAAACTTCTTCTGGAACCTATGAATTCTTTAAAGAACAAGTGCTAAAAAATAAGAATTATAAGGCATCAGTACTTTCAATGCCTGCAACAGGAGCAATTATCCAATCCATTAAGCAAACCAAAGGAGCAATTGGATATGTTGGTTTGGCATACTTAAATAGTGAAGTTAAAGCTATTAAGGTTAGTTACGATGGAAAAAACTTTGTTGCCCCAACTCTTGAAGCATCTAAAAATGGGACTTATCCTATTGTTCGCCCGCTATTATATTATTACGATATAAGAAAATCAAAAGCGGTTACTCCGTTTCTTAACTTTGTTCTTTCAAAAGAAGGACAGAAAATTGTAAGTAATGTTGGATATATCCCTGTAAAATAACATAATTGTTTTGAGTTTTCTACTTAATGCAATAAAATAGGAAATTATATGAAAAAGATGTTTAGAGGTAAAAAATATTTTATTGAAGCTTTGTGGGAGGGGCTTCTTAAAATTAGTGGCAGTGTTACCAGCATAATAATTATTCTTATTGTCTTGTTTCTTTTTAGTGAAGGAATGGGGCTTTTTAAGAAGAATGTTATTGAAGAAGGTTATGTGATTGCTGTTAATAAGAATAATCCCATTAAGGATTTGACGCCTCAACAAATTAAAGACATATTTGATGTAAAAATTGAAACGTGGAAGGAATTAGGTGCCGATGTTTCTGGTAATCAAATAGTAGTATTAAGATTAGATGATATTCCAAACTATTTTCCCGAAGAAGAAATAGCTGAGGATATGAGTAACTTGCCTCAAATCATTAGTCAAATTCTTGATGATAATCCTGGAATGATTGCTTTTGTTCCAAAGGATTTTACTCAAACAAACTTCACAGGAAAGATTTTAGACTTAGGTAATATTAATTTCAAGGATTTCTTTGGTGGAAAAGAATGGTTTCCAACAGCACAACCTGCTCATCAATTTGGTGTAATCCCAATTGTTATGGGAACTCTTTGGGTGAGTCTTGGAGCAATCCTGATTGCACTTCCTTTTGGATTAGCAGTTGCAATTTATTCTGCGGAGCTTGCAAGTAAGGCTGTTCACAAGGTCTTAAAACCAATTATTGAACTTTTGGCAGGAATACCTTCTGTTGTTTATGGGTTCTTTGGATTGGTGGTAATTGTTCCTCTTATTCAAAAAACTTTCAATTTAGATGTTGGAGAAACAGGGCTTGCGGGTAGTATAGTATTAGCAATTATGGCTCTTCCTACCATAATAACTATTGCAGAAGATGCTCTTCGTTCAACTCCAAGAGCTATGAAGGAAGCCTCTTTGGCTTTGGGTGCAAATAAATGGCAAACAATTGTTAAAGTAACTATCCCTTATTCAATATCAGGAATTACTGCTGGTGTGGTTTTAGGAATTGGTCGTGCAATTGGAGAAACTATGGCAGTACTTATGGTTACAGGTAATGCCGCAGTTATTCCACATACCTTGCTTGAACCAGTTAGAACAATTCCTGCAACAATTGCTGCTGAACTTGGAGAAGCTCCAAAGGGAGGTGCCCACTACGAAGCTTTGTTTGTATTAGGTTGTATCTTATTTGTGATAACTCTATTAATTAATCTTACTGTTGAATATATTTCATATAGAAATAAAAATAAAGTTGCTTAAACTATGGATTACTTAAAAAGAAAAAAAATAAATCAAGCATCTGCTTTCTGGATACTTAGAATAATGAGTGTGGTTGTTGTTGCAATGCTCTTTTGGATATTAGGATTTATCTTGGTTAATGGATTTCAGGTAATAAGCTGGGACTTCCTAACCAAAATGCCCGAAGACGGAATGACAAAAGGAGGGATTTATCCTGCAATTATAGGTACGCTTTGCCTTACAGTAGGTTCAATGATATTTGCTTTCCCAATAGGAGTTCTTTCTGGGATTTATCTTAATGAATATGCGGGCAAAGGTTGGTTAGTAAGATTGATTAGAACAATGACTAATAATCTTGGCTCTATTCCTTCCATTGTATTTGGTCTTTTTGGTATGAGCCTTTTTGTAAATACTATGGGGTTTGGGGATTCAATTATTGCAGGTTCATTAACTTTGGGCTTACTTGCTTTGCCGGTTGTTATTAGAACAACAGAAGAGGCTCTCAAACAAATAGATAATAGTTATAGATTAGGAAGTTTGGCTCTTGGAGCAACAAAATTGCAAACTGTTGTTAAGGTTGTATTGCCAATGGCATTTCCAAACATAATCACAGGGCTTATTCTTTCAATAGGTAGGGTTTCGGGAGAAACTGCTCCAATTATGTTTACTGCTGTTGCTTATTTTCTTCCTATGCTTCCTTCTTCAATCTTTGACCAAGTTATGGCTCTTCCTTATCACTTATATGTTATTTCAACCTCTGGAACTGATATTGAAGCCTCACGAGCAATGGCTTATGGAACTGCTTTTGTTCTAATTATGATTGTTCTAATTCTTAATTTATGTGCTAATGCACTAAGAAGATATTTTTCTAATAAAGTTAAAACAAATTAATATTATGTATAATATAGATGTAAAAAATTTGAATTTTTATTATGGGGATTTTCACGCACTGAAAGATATTTCAATGTCAATAGGTAAAAATTCTGTAACAGCTTTTATTGGACCCTCTGGTTGTGGGAAATCAACTTTTTTAAGGCTTTTCAATAGGATGAATGATTTAATTCCAGACATAAAAATGACAGGTGAGGTCAATATTGACGGAAGAAATATTTATTCCAAGGATATTTTGGTTGATGAGTTAAGGAAAGAAGTTGGTATGGTTTTCCAAAAACCTAATCCTTTTCCAAAATCAATATTTGAAAATGTTGCTTATGGACTAAGGGTTAATGGAGAAAAGAATAAAAAAGTTATTGAGGATAGGGTAGTAGAATCATTAAAAGGAGCAGCCCTTTGGGAAGAAGTAAAGGATAAATTAAAGAAGTCAGCCTTTGAACTCTCTGGAGGACAACAGCAACGTCTTTGTATTGCAAGAGCATTGGCAATTGCTCCTAAAATTATTCTTATGGACGAACCAGCCTCTGCATTAGACCCTCTTTCTACCTTAAAGATAGAGGAATTAATATTCCAATTGAAAAATGACTACACAATAGTTATTGTAACTCACAATATGCAACAAGCTGCAAGGGTAAGCGATAAAACAGCATTTTTCTATTTAGGAGAACTAATAGAATATGATGCAACAGAGAAAATATTTACAAATCCTTCAATAGAATCTACTCAAAACTACATAACAGGACGTTTTGGTTGATGCAAAATTCGTTGAAAATATATTGAACAATAAATAAAATACGTTAATAATAAAAAAATAATAGAAATGGCAGCATTACATATAGATACAGAATTATTTAAGTTGAAAAATTCTTTGCAAGAGATGTGGTTATTAGTAGATAAGCAAATTACTAAGGCACAAATTGCATTGTTACAATACGATAAATCAATTGCAAGAGAAATTCTTTCAAGAGAGAAAATGGTTAATGCCTTAGAGTTGAAGATAGATTCGGAATGTGAGAATTTTATTGCAAGAAACAATCCAGTAGCAATTGATTTGCGTTTGGCCTTAGCATATCTTAAAATTAATAGTAATCTTGAACGTATAGGCGATTTTGCAGAAGGTATTGCCGAATTTGTTTTGAGAAATATGAGTGAAAAACTCCCAGATGATTTCGCAAATAGATTAAGAATTGAAGAAATGTTTAATGAGGTTGCAGAAATGTTTACTCTTGCGAAAGAGTCGCTTCATGATGAAAATTCTGAGAAAGCCGAAAAGATATTTGGATTAGATAATTTGGTTGATGAAATCAATCATGCCTCAACTAAGATTATTTCACAAGAAATTCAAAACAATCCTCAAAAGGCAGAAGAGTACTTATATCTTCAAGCTGTTATTCGCAAACTTGAAAGAATGGGAGATAGGTGCAATAATATAGCAGAAGAGATAGTCTTCTATTTAGACGCAAAGGTGTTAAAGCATAATAAAGAAGAAAAAAAGAAATTGGAATAAATATCCTTTTTCCACTAAAAATGTCTTAGCTAAATTGTTTTTTGGAATAAAATCCCAAAATCTTACACCTCTGAAATGCAATTAAGTAAAGGTATAATGTAGCTAAAATAACCTTAGAATGATGCTTTTCTATATTGTATAAGTCCATTCTTTCTTTAATTGTCAAATTCTGCATCTTTTCATATAGTTCCTTAATAGAGAAATAGTCTATTTTACCACTTTCTTTGGAACCTAAAATATCAGAAATTATATCAATTCTCTCACCTGAGGCAATAATTACAGAAGGAGAGTAGAGTTCAGTTATATTATCCAACCAATCCTTATAAATTTCCATATCTCTAATACTTACTGTTTCGGAAAGAAGCTTCATATCCCCAATCTTAAAAGACTGAGAGCTTACTTTCTTACCATTAGCATAAACAATAAGTTTTGTTTCCATTGCCCCAACATCCATATAAAGTAGATTAGTTCCTTTGTTTAATGCGAGGTCTTGTTCTATAATATGTTGATATTTGAGAGTATCCTCGTCCAAATTAACTCCAATATCTACTGCTCCAATTTTTCTTAAATTTGTTTCCATATACTATGTCGTTTAAATTTTTTAATTCTGTTTTATATCTTAAAAATAATCTATCCTTTATGTTTGGGCTTTTTCTTTTGTAGCCCTCTGTTAGAAAGAATATATATTCTCTTTCAGCTGATTCTATCCAGCGTCTAAACTCTATATTATTACTTTGTTTCTCTTTGCATTTATCTAATATCTTTGAGATATTAAAATCTTTTGATTGTATTCCTATCCCTGCCGAAATTGCATCTAAGGCGTTTATTTCCTGTTCGTAATGTGCTGGAATCATCATAATATGTTTGTTAAGATACATTGCCTCACACACCGATTCAAACCCAGCCGTTGTAACATAAGCCTTGCAATTTGCCAAGTACTTTAAGAACTTTGTGTCGTTAATCTTATGAAAAGTAAGGGTTTTATCAACAACCAATTCTTCGGGAGCATCTTCCTTATCCCAAAAAACATGTAGTTTTTGTTCTGGGTTCTGATAATGCCATTGAGTAATCTCTTGTGCAAAACCCTTACTTAGAATATAGGTTAGAATATAATCTTCTTTTTTTGGTTCAATGCTAAAAAGTTCTTCCCTAAGCAGTGGAGGAACAATTGAAACTCTCTTATCATTATCCATATCATAAAAAGAAAGACCAAGTTTTTGAACTGAACCATAAGAAGAAAGCCAATTGTTTAACTTTATGTAGAGAAGGTCTTCTTTAAGTCCTTTCCCAAAAGGATACTTAGAGTGCATTATTAAATACTGATGAGCCATACTAATAAAAGGAACATCTATATTATGTTTTATTTTGGTCAGTCCTGCCAATAGTTCGTAGAAGTTAATTACTATATCTGCTTGGGTTTGATTGATAGTGTCATAAATTATATCCATACTCTTAAAGTATTCCTTGAATTTATTTAGAGTTATATTATGTGCCACCGTCTTAAAGAACAAAACATCTGTTTTGTTGTTATTCCAAACAAAATTAGGGCTGTTATAAGTTATAACCTTTGTAGAAATCTTTTTATAGAAAAACTCTGGTATAACCCTATCTTTACTTTTACCCACTAAGGCTCCAACTACTTCGTGCCCGTTCTTGAGTAAGATTTCAGACAACGAAATAGCCTGAGTTAAATGTCCTCGTCCTTCTCCTTGAATTATAAATAAATACTTCATCTCATTTAAACTACTCCTGCTAATACTTTTTCATAAATTTCATTTTCTTCTTCCATGCTATTTTCAACCATACTCAACACATTCCAATTCCCTCTATAATCCTCAGTTAATGCAGTTAGAGACTCTACCCAATCACCAGAATTCAAGTACATAATGTCTCCAATATGTTTCTTTTCAGCATGGTGAATATGCCCACAAATAACGCCATCGCAGTTGTTTCGTTTGGCAACTTCAACAAGATGCTTCTCAAAATCGCTAATATAACTAACCGAAACCTTTACCTTAGCTTTTATCTCTTGTGCAATTGAATAGTAAGGCAACCCTTTTTTCTGCCTCTTGATATTATAACGACGGTTAATCCATAAAAGAATAGAGTAACCAATGTCGCCAATCTTTGCTAACCAGCTTAAAGACGAAGTAATATGGTCAAATATATCACCATGAAGAACAAAGAAACGCTTCCCATTACTTTCATAAATATAATCCTTTCTAATAGAAATATTGAAGAAAGTAAAAGGAGATATCTTCTTCATAAACTCATCGTGATTGCCTATAACATATATAATCTTTGTAGTATGGTGAAGGTCTAAAAGTTTCTTTACAAAATTACTATGGTCTTCTGTCCAACGTTTGCTTCCTCTTTGTAAAGACCAGCCATCAATAATATCGCCAGCCAAGATTAGATTATCGCAAGTATGAGTATTTAGAAATTCTATTATCTCTTTTGTTTTTGACCATCTTGAACCAACGTGAGTGTCCGATAATACTATTGTTTTATAATGCTTTATCATATCTTTATATTCTTTTTACATATTATAAATTAGAAAATCGTAAAACTCTTCATTATTATCAAACATACTATGTGGGTATGTCTCGTTATGCAAAAGGGATTCGTTATAATATGCCTTAAAACCATTCTTTAATTTACAACCCATTTCAAAGCACCATTCTTCATAAAGAGCCTTCATATCTTGATTTGCTTCAAGTTCTTGTTTAAACAACTCCATTGCCTCTTCCTTTGATGATACTCTATATATTATTGAGTCAAAAATATCTTCTATATTCATAATTATTATTTTTATTAATTCTATTGCAAAACTACATATATACTATTAAGATAGTATTAAATAGATATTATCTTATTATTAATCTTTTACTATGTGATTTTGAAGCAAGTTAAAAGAAAAATAACCTTAGTATTTCAAATTTTTATACTTTTGCTCCTTAATAGTTTTTAAAGTGTTTAAAAGTAGGTTTCTTACTGTTTCAAGAGTGTTAGGAATGCTTCTTATTTTGGAAGCAGGATTTATGCTTTTGAGTGTAGGGGTTGCTTTAATATATAATGGCAATGATGTCAAACCTTTGTTAGAAAGTTCTCTTATAACTTTTTTAGTTGGCTTTATTCTTAGGGTTCCAATTTTCAAACACCAAACAATAAATATAGATAGGAGACTGGGATTTCTTATAGTTGCTCTAATTTGGATAATAATGTCTTTATTTGGAGCTTTGCCCTATTATATTGGTAATTACACCTCTTACACCGATGCTTTCTTTGAAACAATGTCAGGCTTTACCACAACTGGGGCATCAGTAATTGTGGATATAGAAATAATGCCCAAAGGACTTGTGTTTTGGAGACATTTAACCAATGCAATAGGAGGGATAGGTATAGTTGTGATTGTTATTTCATTTATCCCATTTATTGGAGGAGGAGCTATGGCTATGTTTTCGGCAGAGGTAGCAGGACCAAGCAAGGATAAGCTTTCGCCTCATATAAGAAAGACAGGAGGAATACTCCTTACAATTTACGTTGGGCTAATTGCTCTTTCATCCTTATGGCTTTGGATTGCAGGAATGAGTTTATATGATGCCCTCTGCCATTCCTTTGCTTCCTTAGCCTCCGGAGGCTTTTCAACTATGAATAAATCAGCAGCAGCCTACTCTCCACTAATACAATACTTGCTAATTCTTTCTATGATACCCTCAGGTATAAACTTTACTTTAATGTATTTTGTATTGAAAAAGCAGTATAGAAAAGTGTGGAGAAATGAAGAAATAAAGGTTTACTTCGGAATAATATTAATCGCAACCATAATAATTACCTGCTTAATATATAATTCCTCAACAGGATTAGAAATAGCTTTCCGTAATTCCTTGTTTCAAGTTGTAAGTGTAATTACCTCAACAGGTTTAGTTAATACAGACTTCACGCTTTGGGTAACCCCAGCCATATTCCTATTATTTCTTTTAATGTTTTCAGGAGCAATGAGCGGTTCAACAACAGGGGGATTAAAAATTGTAAGAGTAATACTTTTGTTTAAGATAGCTAAAAGCATAATTAGTAAAAGTGTACATGCCAAAGCGTTTATCCCTGTGAAGTTTGAGAAAAAAGTTGTTCAGCAATCGGTTTTAAGTAATGTATTTGTAGTATTTATGCTCTTTCTGATAACCTATATTGTGGGAGTATTGCTTTTCACTGCTCTGGGAATAGGATTTGTTGAAGCCTCAGGAGGAGCAGTATCTTTTCTTAGCAACATGGGACCAGGCTTTGGAGCAAATGGAGGCTTTAATAATTTTGCTTCATTTCCTTGTGCTGCAAAATGGATAGCCTCGGCAATGATGTTTTTAGGACGATTGGAACTTGTAACCGTATTCTGCTTATTTATGCCTTCGTTTTGGAAACAATAGGTTTTAAAAACATAACTCCTTAGACCCAATGTACAACTCTTTATTGTATCTTTGCCATTTGATTATTCTAATCAACGTTTCAAAAGAAAAACGACCTAATGATTAAGCAAAGATTGATAACATTATGCAGAGTGTTAGGAATGCTTCTGATTTTAGAGGCAGGTTTTATGCTATTGAGCTTAGGAGTGGCAATAATATACAAAGGAAACGATATAGTGCCACTTTTAATTAGCACCATTATAACCCTTTTTGTAGGACTTTTTCTAAGAATACCTGTTATAGGCAAAGACATACTACAAATTGACCGTAAGCTCGGCTTTCTAATCGTTGCATTAATTTGGTTGATAATGTCAATTTTTGGAGCCTTGCCCTATTTCTTTGGAGGCTATATCCCCAATTATGCAAATGCCTTCTTTGAAACAATGTCGGGTTTCACCACAACCTCTGCCACCATTATAGAAGATGTAGAAATAATACCCAAAGGAATACTCTTTTGGAGAAGTCTTACCAATTGGATAGGAGGAATAGGTATAGTTGTAATAGTTATATCGTTTATACCATTTATTGGAGGAGGAGGGATGGCATTGTTTTCAGCCGAAGTAAATGGACCGCATAAAAACAAACTATCACCACATATTACTACAACAGCAAAAATAATTATCAGCATCTATACCTCTCTAACAATAATTGCAGCCCTATTGCTTTGGATAGGAGGTATGACTCTTTTTGACGCAATTTGTCATGCCTTTTCAACCCTAAGTTCAGGAGGCTTCTCAACTAAGAATACATCAATTACTCTATATTCTCCACTAATCCAATACCTATTAATTATCTTTATGATACCTTCTGGCATCAACTTCCCAATAATGTACTACGCCCTAAAAGGAAGATTTAAAAAGATTATAGTAAATGAAGAATTTAAAGCCTACATATATATTATTATAATCTCAACAATACTTATCTTCCTATTAGTATATAATACTCATTTAGGCTTAGAGGCAACTTTTCGTCATTCTTTATTTCAAGTTGTCAGTATAATAACTTCGGCAGGCTTTGTAAGTATGGACTACACTAATTGGGGAGTATCAGCTTCCTTAATCTTATTTCTTTTAATGTTCTCAGGAGCAATGAGCGGTTCAACAACAGGGGGGCTTAAAATAATAAGAGTTCTCGTACTTTTTAAGAATGCCAAAAATGTAATTCATCAAAACCTTCACAAAAACGCTTACCTGCCACTTAAATTTGAGAAAAAAGTGATAGACCAAAGAGTTATCAATAACGTACTTGGAATGTTCCTACTCTATTTAGCTACCTTTATTGTGGCAGTTCTACTTCTTGTTGGCGTAGGCGTAGGTTTTGAAGAGGCAGTAGGAGGCTCCATATCGTGTTTAAGTAACATGGGAACAGGGTTTGGAGAAATAGGAGCATTTGGCAACTATGGAGAATTGTCTTGGAGCGCCAAAGCCATATTTGTAAGTCTTATGTATGTCGGACGTTTAGAGCTGGTAACCGTCTTTGCTCTCTTTATGCCTGCATTTTGGAAAAACTAAAACCAAATCAAGAGTTAATAAATTAGAATCAAGTTTCAGTAAATTAGAATCAAGAGTTAGTAAATTAGAATCAAGTTTCAATAAATTAGAATCAAGAGTTAGTAAATTAAGATAAGGGCTATTTGGTTTGAAAGAAAGAGTCCGTTTAAGGTCAGTGCATAATTATTAGTTGAGGCTTGTTTTTCAATTAAGCCTTCGCTTTGAAGCTCATCTATCTTTGAAAGAAAATGTTTTATATAGGGCTCCGAAAATGTTTTTTGCATATAATCTAAGTCAAAACCTTCCTTTGTGCGTACCCCAACCAGTATATACTCGTTATAATGCTCTTTTTCGCTTAGGGTTTCTTTCTCCCAATAGGGCTGATTGGTCTTTATTTTATGAACATACTGCTTTATATCTGAAATATTCCATCGTCTCTCCGTAATGCAGTAGCTATGCGATGAGGCTCCAATGCCTAAGTATGGAACATTTTGCCAATACGATGAATTATGTTTTGAACGATAGCTCTTTTTATTTGATTCAGAAGTTTTATTTGTTGAATTCAGTTCTATTAAAGCATAATTTGAAATCTCGTAATGCTCAAAATGGTTTTCAGTTAGTACATTAATAGTTTCTTTAAATTGTTTTATCTGTTGTTCTTCGTTGGGTAGGCTTAATTTTCCTTTGTTTAAAAGGGTGCTCAACATTGTTTTGTCTTCAACAGATAGTTGATAGGCTGAAATATGTTGAACATTGAGCATTATGGCTTGATATAAGTTTTTTTGCCAAGAGCTCTCTGTCATATTGGGAAGGCCAAACATAAGGTCAATACTAATATTATCAAAGCCTATTTCTTGTGCCAGATTAACGGATTTTACAGCATCCTTACCACTATGCCTTCTGCCTATTAGCTTTAAGTCATCCTCATCAAAGCTTTGGATACCTATGCTTAGGCGATTAATAGGGGTATTCTCTTTTAAAAACTTCAAGTAATCCCTATTAAGATTTTCAGGATTAGCCTCAAAGGTTATTTCAATTTCCTCTATGTTGCCAGTAAATAAATCCTTGTCTTTTAAGATGTTTTTAAATAAAAACTCCAATTCCTCTTCATTTAGAGTTGAAGGGGTGCCTCCTCCGATATATATTGTTTGAAATGGTTGGTTTAGTTCGTATTTTCTTTGCTCCCATTCTTCAATCAAGCATTGCAAATATTCTTTTTTGCTTTCCCTTGTTGCACTGCTATAAAAGTCGCAATAAATACATCTTTGTTTACAATAAGGAATATGAATGTACAAAGCCGACATCTAAAAGTCTTTTTTGATAAAGGTTATGCGGAAGGTGGTTCCTTTGCCTAATGAGGATTGTTTAACGAATATTTTCCCTTTATGATAGTCTTCAATTATTCGTTTGGCAAGCGATAAGCCCAATCCCCAGCCTCGTTGCTTTGAGGTGTAGCCTGGGTAGAATATTTTCTTATAGCAACTCTTTTGAATACCTTTTCCTGTGTCTGATATGTCTAAATGTATTCGCTTTGTTTCGTCAATTAATTCAATCTTAAATTCTCCTATACCTTCCATTGCGTCTATGGCATTCTTGCATAAGTTCTCCAATACCCATTCCAATAAATATTCGTTTAGTGGCAGTATTATGGCTTTGTCTTGTGGAAGGATTATATTAAACTTTACTTTCTTTGAACTCCTTGTGCGAAGATATTCTACTGAATTGTTTACTATTGGGATGAGGTCTTGTTTTTCCAATTCAGGATTGGAGCCTATTTTAGAAAAACGTTGTGTTATGATTTCCAAACGATGAATATCTTTTGTTATCTCGTTGCAGAATGATTCGTTTTCTGGTGAAAGCCTTAAATACTCCACCCAAGCCATAAGTGAGGAAATGGGTGTTCCAAGTTGATGTGCTGTTTCCCTACTCATACCAACCCAAACAGAGTTTTGTTCTGAGCGTTTTATGGTGCTGAAAAACTGATAGGCAATTGTAATTATAACTATTAGAATTAAGACAAAGAAAACAGGGTAATACTTTAATACTCGCAAAGTGTTGGACTCTTCATAAAATATCCAAGCTTTGTTTTTGTCGGGCAAAATAATTGAGATAGGCTTATTGGAAGACTGCATTTGCAATAAGGTCTTTTGAAGGTTTTCTCCTATTAACTTGTCGGGGGTTATGTTTCCTGAGGAATAGACAATGGTCTGCGTAGAATCGGTTATTACTGCGGGAACAAAAACATAATTATCCGTAACCTCTTTTAGTAAGGAGGAAGAAAGGTCTAAAAGAACGTTATGTAAATCAGTATAAACCCTGCTTTCTGTGTAGTAGAGTTTAAATTTCATTCCATAAACCTCGTATTCTAATGGTGGGTTTTGTGTAAATTCTTTATATAAATCACCTACTAATACTTTATAGTCCTTAGGGATGTCTACGTTTTGCGAAAGGGAAATATTATTAAATTCGTCAGTTATAATAACGGGTATAGTCCTATTCTCGGATATAAATCTATAATAAAAATCAAGCTCTTGGTCTAATGATTGTTCAAGAATAACTTTATGAGCCTCAATAAATTGTTCTACTCTTTTCTTTTCCTCATCTTTCACTTGGCGGAAAAACTTCTCAGTATGGATAACTAAGTCTGACTTTCTACTGATGGCATTTGCCCAAAGCTGAATTTTTTTCTTTTCCTCAATCCTAAGCTGAGAGATTAAGTTATTAACCTCATAAAGAAAGTACCCAATCAAAGCAAAGGCAATGATAAAGAATACCCATTTTAATTTTGAATTATTATCTAATAGTTTCATTTAGAAAGCAAAGATAATATATTTTACTAAATGAATTATCTAAAAAATTTGTTTAGTATTGATATATGTTGTAATTTTACAAATTATTTTACTATAAAAACTTGCTTAAATGATAGAGAGCATAAGGGGTTTAATACAATTACTTGTACTAAAAGCCAAACTAAAACAATATAGCAGAGAAAGGAAAATATCTTCATTTGATTCTGCAAAAACAGTAGGTGTAGTTTGTTTGGTTGATAAGGAGGCAAATTGGAATGAAATAAAGAGAGTTATTAAAGAATTTCAAGATAAAGGAGCAAAAGTAGAGGTTATGGGAATATTTTATGGGAATGTAAAGCCGTTGTGGTTTATTGAGACCCTAAATGTAACGCTTTGTTCGGACAAAGAATTAGGCCTTTCTCAAATACCAACAGGAATTCACGTAAACGAATTTCTTAAAACACCTTTTGACTTACTTATTAATTTCTCAATAACAGATAAATTTGCTCCTTTCTATCTTGCAGTGCTTTCAAAGGCTAAATTTAAGATAGCCATAGATAACTCCACTAATTTAAAGTATTTTGATATGCTATTAAAGATAGATAAATTGGACATGAAAGAATATTGTAATCAATTAATACATTACCTATCGCGGATAAATACAAAATAAATATTATATGGAAAAGAATTTTAAAGGTACAGGAGTTGCCGTTGTTACTCCATTCCACAAACAGAAGAATGTAGATTTTACTTCTTTGGGACAAGTTTTAGAACATGTAATTAAGAATAATGTGGACTATATAGTATGTTTAGGAACAACGGCCGAAACAGTAACCCTTACTGACCAGGAACAAATGGCAATATTAGACTATACAATAGACCAAGTTGATAAAAGAGTGCCAATAGTTGTAGGGGTAGGAGGTAACAACACAACACAAATAGTAGATAAACTATCTCAGGCAGATTTCTCTGGCGTAAGTGGTATTTTATCAGTAGCTCCATACTACAACAAACCAACTCAAAAAGGAATTTACGAACATTTCAAAGCAATAGCCGAAGCCTCACCATTACCTATAATATTATATAATGTACCAGGAAGAACCTCTTCTAATATTTCTGCTGAAACCTGCTTACAATTAGCTAATGATTTCTCAAACATAGTTGCAATAAAAGAAGCCTCTGGCAATTTTGCTCAATGTATGGAGATAATAGCAAAGAAGCCAAAAAACTTCCAAGTCCTTTCAGGTGAAGATGCTCTAACTCTTCCTCTAATGAGCATAGGAATGACAGGAATAATATCCGTAACAGCTAATGCCTTTCCACAAGAGGTCAGCACAATGATTAATTTATGCTTAAAAGGTAACTTCAAAAAAGCTTTGGACATACACTATAAACTACTTCCATTCAGCAATGCAATCTTTGAAGAGGGCAATCCCGCAGGCATAAAAGCAGCCCTTGAAATAATGAAACTCATACAAAATAACCTTCGTTTGCCATTAGTTAAGGTAAGCAAGCCTCTTTATAATAAAATAGAAACTCTAATTAATGAAATAATAAAATAATCAACTATATTTATTAACCAAAAACAAATTTGATATGGTAAACTACAAAGAATTAGGCTTAGTGAACTCAAAAGATATGTTCGCAAAAGCAGTTAAAGGCGGATATGCAATACCTGCATTCAACTTTAATAACATGGAACAAATGCAGGCTATTATTCAGGCTTGCGTTGAAACAAAATCACCAGTAATCCTTCAAATTAGTTCAGGTGCAAGAAAATATGCAAACCAAACTATACTTCGCTACATGGCACAAGGAGCCGTAGAATACGCAAAAGAACTTGGATGCAATATTCCAATAGTTCTCCATCTTGACCACGGAGATACATTTGAATTATGTAAATCCTGCATTGAGTATGGCTTCTCATCAGTTATGATTGATGGTTCTCATTTGCCTTATGAGCAGAACGTTGCTCTCACAAAGCAAGTTGTAGAATATGCTCATAAATATGATGTAACGGTTGAAGGAGAACTTGGAGTATTGGCAGGAGTAGAAGACGATGTTTCCTCAGAAAAGAGCCACTATACCCAACCAGACGAAGTAGAAGACTTCGTTAAGAAAACAGGAGTTGATTCGCTTGCAATCTCAATTGGAACATCTCATGGAGCAAATAAATTTAAGCCAGAGCAATGTACTCGTGATGCAAACGGAATACTTATTCCACCTCCATTACGTTTTGACATCTTAGAAGAAATAGAGAAGCGTATTCCAGGTTTTCCTATTGTCCTTCACGGCTCTTCAAGTGTTCCACAAGACTTGGTTTCTATCATCAACAAAAATGGTGGAGCCTTAAAGGATGCAGTTGGAATTCCAGAAGATCAATTGCGTAAGGCAGCAAAGAGTGCTGTATGTAAAGTAAATATTGACTCCGATGGACGTTTAGCAATGACAGCAGCCATTAGAGAATTTATGGTGCAAAAGCCAGCAGAGTTTGACCCAAGAAAATATCTTGGACCAGCAAGAGAAAGCTTAAAGAACCTATACATTCATAAAGTTAAGAACGTTCTTGGCTCAGACAACAAAGCATAAGAATACCAAATCATACTCATAAAGAAAAGACTCATCAATTAATTTTGGTGGGTCTTTTTATTTATCTTACGATTAGTTTATTGGTAATATTATTTTCAATATCAATAACTTTCCTATCCCTTTTCAGAATAATATCTCTAATTCAACGCCCAACCACATAGGCTTTCACCCCATTTTATTGGAAACAGATTGAACAATTTGAAATATTGTATGTGTTTTTCTTTAAATTCATTACCCTGCAAAAGCCTCTTGATGACTTTTAATAGCCTCTTGATAAATTATAATAGCCTCTTGATGACCTTCAAACGGCCTCTTGATGACCTTCAAACGAAGAGTTTACGACCCTTAAACGAAGAGTTGATGAGCACGAAATGCCATTTCATCGCAACGAAATGCCATTTCGTTTATATCCAAATGCCATTTCATTAAAACGAAATGGCATTTCGTGCTCGTGATAAGGCCGTTTAAGGCTCGTGAACTCTTCGTTTGAAGCTCGTGATAAGGCCGTTTAAGGCTCATGATTACGCCGTTTAGATTTTGTGATTACGGCGTTCTATTGTTGTGAAACTGCGTTTTGAATTTTGGAAAAGAGAGATTTTTATTTTATAAAAGGAGTAAATAATTAGATGTTAAGCTTTTAATCTAAGGCCTAAAACATAAGATTTTAGTGGATTATGCTTAATCCTTTATGAATGTAATTTGAGAGTTCTGCTATTGGGATGCGGTCTTGCTGCATGCTCTTACGTTCTCTTATGGTTACAGTGTTGTCCTCTAAGGTTTGAGTGTCTATGGTTATGCAATAAGGGGTTCCAATGGCATCTTGACGGCGATAACGTTTGCCTATTGCATCCTTCTCGTCGTATTGCACCATATAATCTTGCTTTAAGCAATCTATAATTTCTCTTGCTTTTTCTGGCATACCATCTTTCTTTACAAGTGGCAAAACTGCTGCTTTAATTGGAGCAAGTACATTGGGTAAATTCAAAACAACTCTTGTGGAGCCGTCTTCAAGGGTTTCTTCTTTAAAGGCATAGGAAAATATTGCAAGGAATGTTCTGTCTAATCCGATAGAGGTTTCAACCACGTATGGAACATAGCTTTCGTTTAGTTCAGGGTCAAAGTATTGTAGTTTTTTGCCTGAAAACTCTTGATGGGCTTTTAGGTCAAAATCTGTGCGAGAATGTATTCCTTCCAATTCCTTAAAGCCAAATGGAAATTCAAATTCAATGTCGGTAGCTGCATTGGCATAATGTGCGAGCTTATCATGGTCATGAAAACGATACTTCTCTTCTGGAATACCAAGAGATAAATGCCATTTCTTACGAGTTTCTTTCCAATATTCAAACCATTTGAGTTCTTCTCCTGGACGTACAAAGTATTGCATTTCCATTTGTTCAAACTCTCTCATACGAAAGATAAACTGACGGGCAACTATTTCATTACGGAATGCTTTACCTATCTGTGCTATGCCAAATGGTATTTTCATCCTGCCTGTCTTCTGAACATTAAGATAGTTTACGAATATCCCTTGTGCAGTTTCAGGGCGTAGATAAACCACATTAGTATCTTCTGTAACTGAACCCATTTGCGTAGAAAACATTAGGTTGAACTGACGTACATCCGTCCAATTCCTGCTTCCAGATATAGGGCAAACAATACCAAGTTCTTCAATAAGAACTTTAATACCACTTAGGTCATTGTCTTTCATTAGTTCAGCAAAGCGTTTTGTTATATCGTCTATCTTTGCTTGATTTTCTAAAACTCTGGGATTTGTTGTTATGAATTGCGTCTTATCAAAGCTTTCTCCGAATCGTTTTTGTGCTTTTTCAACCTCTTTATTTATCTTATCTTCTATCTTTGCAATATGATCTTCAATCAAAACATCGGCTCTGTAACGTTTCTTTGAGTCTTTGTTATCAATAAGTGGGTCGTTGAAGGCATCAACATGACCAGAGGCTTTCCAAATGGTTGGGTGCATAAATATAGAAGAATCAATTCCAACTATATTTTCGTGCATTTGAACCATAGATTTCCACCAATATTGCTTGATATTATTTTTTAGTTCTACTCCATACTGTCCATAATCATACACTGCTGCCATTCCATCGTAGATTTCACTTGATGGAAAAATAAAACCATATTCCTTTGCGTGAGATATTATCTTTCTAAATAAGTCTTCGTTGTTTGCCATTATTAAGTTTAGTCTATTAGTTTATTGATTTATGAATTCATTGAGAGCAAAAATTCTTCGTTGTTTCTTGTGTTTTGCATTTGTTTTTTGATAAACTCCATAGCCTCCACAGGATTCATATCGGCTAAAAAGTTTCTCACAATTCCCATTCTTCCAACTATGCTTGCCTCCATAAGTAAGTCTTCTCGGCGAGTGGATGAGGCAACAATGTCAATTGCAGGATAAATTCTCTTATTGGAAATCTTCCTGTCTAATTGAAGCTCCATATTACCTGTTCCCTTAAATTCTTCAAAGATTACTTCGTCCATCTTAGAACCTGTTTCAATAAGGGCAGTTGCAATAATGGTTAGAGAGCCTCCATTTTCAATCTTTCGTGCTGCTCCAAAGAAACGCTTAGGTTTTTGCAAAGCATTTGCTTCCACACCTCCTGAAAGAACTTTTCCGGAAGAAGGAGCAACTGTATTATAAGCTCTTGCCAAACGAGTAATTGAGTCTAAAACAATAACAACATCATGTCCGCATTCAGTCATTCTTTTTGCCTTTTCTAAAACAAGATTTGCTATCTTTACATGTCTTTCTGCGGGTTCATCAAAGGTTGATGCAATAACTTCTGCATTAACTGTTCTTTGCATATCAGTTACTTCTTCTGGTCGCTCATCAATAAGCAGAACAATTAAATATACATCTGGATGATTAGCTGCAATTGCATTGGCAACTTCTTTTAAAAGGGTTGTCTTACCTGTCTTAGGTTGAGCCACGATTAAGGCTCTTTGCCCTTTTCCAATAGGAGTGAAAAGGTCAATTACTCTTGTTGAAAGACTTTCTGCCTTATGACCGGTAAGTTTAAACTTCTCTTCCGGAAACAAAGGTGTTAGATAATCAAAAGGAACTCTATCTCTAATTTGGTCAGGTGTTCGTCCATTGATTAGTTCTGCCTTAACCATTGGAAAGTATTTCTCTCCGTCTTTTGGAGGACGAATAGTACCTTTAACGGTATCACCTGTTTTCAAACCAAAGAGCTTTACTTGGGATTGTGATACATATATATCGTCAGGCGAATTTAAATAGTTATAATCCGAAGAGCGTAAAAAACCATAGCCATCAGGCATAATTTCTAATACTCCTTCTGATATAATTAAGCCTTCCTTTTCAAAATTATAAACAACTTTATTGCTTTGAGTTTGTTGAGATATTGGACTTTCAATATTTAATTCTGATTTGTTACCTTCATTATTTTCTTGATTTACAACCTTTGTTTCTTTTGTTTCCTTTTTTTCTTCTGAAATATTATTCTGTTGTTTAGGCTCTTTCTTTTCTTCTTCTTTGATAGGCTTTTTAATTTCTTTTTTAGCCTCTGGAACTGCTTCTTCTTTTGGTTTTACCTCTTCTTTTGTTTCGCTAATTTTAGATGTAGATGCTTTAAAATTCAAGTCAGGTATCTTTATATCATCTATCTTAGGTATTTCAGGCAAAATAAAATCTGGCATTTCAAAAATATTTTTTTGTGCCTTCTTGTCATTAGTGCTGGTTGCAGTAGGAGTTTTAGCTGTTTGGTTTTGCGAATTTATAGTTTTGGAACTCCCAACATTAGACTCAGCAACAGGCTTTGGTTTAAGCCTTGCTCTTTTTTGAGTTTTGGGTTTTGGTTCAGAGAGTTTCTCCGTTTCCTCTTTTGAAGGATTGGCTGCCTGATGGTCTAAGATTTTGTAGATTAAGTCTTTTTCTGTTAGTTTGTTTAGCTTTGGAATTTTTAATTCTTGTGCAATTTTCTTTAAATCGTCTAATGATTTTGTGTCTAATTGAGATTTGTTGTACATAAATAAATATTATGATAAATAAGATTTGCGAATGTCTCGCTTTTTTTAATTAAATGAACGTTTTGGAAAATGTCAATAAAGAAAGAATAATAATTAAATTTGTTCTGATTGACTTTGCAAAAGTAAAAAAAATATATAATATGAACAAATAAAAAGTTTTTTTATATTTTTGCTACTTAAAAATATTGAGATATAAGTGTATGAAAAGTTATATACAAAATCTAAATGGGCTACATATCAAGTATATAATTATTAATTTAATTATTTCTCTTGTTTCAATTGTTGCATCTCTTCTGATTAAAAATCCAGGTATTAGTCAAAAATTTAATATGTATTTATCAGTAATTATAATGATATGTATTTTAATTTTATTCTTCTTTGGACGCAAATCCTATCGGAATGGTTTAGAGAAAGCTAAAGAACTACCCTTTGGCAAGAAATTAAACCTCTATCACGAAATCAACAATAAAAGATTAAAGACATTCACTTATATAACCCTGACAGCTTGCGTAGGGCTTGTGCTTTCTAATAATTATATGTATATGATTTTCGCCATCTTATCCATATCCCTTATACTATTAAATAGAGCCTCTAAGCCAAAGCTAAAATTTGAGTTAAAGATAACTGAACAAGAAATAGAAGAACTCGTAAAGCCAATACAATTGAGAAAACAATCAACCAAGAATAAAAGAATTAAGTAATAGAAGTATTAAAAAAGGATTTATGTTTAAAATTCAAACTAAAAGACAACTCACAGAGAATATTTATTTAATGGATGTTCTTTCGCCATGGGTAGCAAGAGCTGCAAAGCCTGGACAATTTGTTATTGTAATTATAGATGAAAAAGGTGAGAGAATACCTTTAACTATATGTGATTTTGATAAAGAAAAGGGAACAATAACCTTAGTATTTCAAATTATAGGGAAGTCCACCCAAAGAATGGCACAACTTGAAGTAGGTGATAGTTTTAAAGATGTTGTTGGGCCTTTGGGTAAAGAAAGTGAGTTTATTCACCAAAATAAAGAGAGTTTGAAGAATAAAAATATACTATTTGTTGCAGGAGGAGTTGGAACAGCACCTGTTTATCCTCAGGTAAAATGGTTTAAAGAGCAAGGGTTAGATGTTGATGTTATTATTGGCTCTAAAACAAAGGATATGATTATACTTGAAGAGAATATGAGGGCAGTTGCAAAAAATCTCTATGTTTGCACTGATGATGGGTCTAATGGTAATAAGGGATTGGTAACAGATGTTATAAAAGGCTTGGTTGAAAATAAGGGCAAACACTACGATGAAGTTATTGCAATAGGCCCCATGATTATGATGAAATTTGTTTGTCTTTTAACAAAGCAATACAATATTAATACAACCGTCAGTCTAAACACTCTTATGGTTGATGGAACAGGAATGTGCGGAGCTTGTAGGGTTAGTATCGGCAACGAAACCAAATTTACCTGTGTTGATGGCCCAGAGTTCGATGGACATAAGGTTAATTTTGATGAAGCAATGCGTCGTCAGTCAATGTATAAGACTCAGGAGATAGCCAAGGATACTTCGGAGCATCGTTGTAATCTCACCTCATCAGTAGAACAATCAGAGAAGGCATCAGAAATTATCGTAGATAGGTTTAAAAGTGTAAAAGTCAGAGAGCAAGACCCAATTGTAAGGAGCCAAAACTTTGAAGAGGTTTCCTATGGTTACAACTCTCAAGAAGCAATGGCTGAAGCCTCACGATGTATTAATTGTAAGAATGCTGGATGTGTGAAGCAATGTCCTGTAAGTGTGAAGATACCACAATTTATTGCCAAAGTAAAAGAAGGTGATTTTGAAGCAGCAGCTCATATCTTAGCAGAAGATACAGCATTACCAGCAGTGTGTGGAAGAGTTTGCCCTCAGGAATCTCAATGTGAGCAGACATGTATTTTAGGAAAAAAGGGAGAACCTGTTTCTATTGGAAAATTGGAAAGATTTGTTGCCGATTGGGCAAGAGAAAATAATATAGAACTATCAAAAAAATCTCCATCAAACGGAAAGAAAGTTGCCGTTATTGGAGCCGGACCAAGTGGACTAACTTGTGCAGGTGACTTAGCTAAGATGGGTTATGAGGTTACAATATTTGAAGCTCTTCATCAGGCAGGAGGGGTATTGGTATATGGCATTCCAGAATTTCGTTTACCAAAGAAGGATGTTGTAGAGTACGAAGTAAACAATGTTAAAAAACTTGGAGTAGAAATAATCCACGATGTAATAGTAGGAAAGAGCATAACCATAGACGAACTTTTAGAAGAGGAAGGATTTAGTGCAGTTTATGTTGCCTCAGGAGCAGGTTTGCCAAAGTTTATGGGTATTCCGGGTGAAAACCTTAACGGAGTATTGTCTGCAAATGAAATTCTAACTCGTTCCAACCTTATGAAAGCATTTATACAAGGCTATGACACTCCTGTTTACCCTGGAACGAATGCGGTAATTGTGGGAGGAGGTAATGTGGCTATGGATGCAGCTCGAACAGCCAAACGTTTGGGAGCAGACACACATATAGTATATCGTAGGAGTGAAAAAGAAATGCCGGCAAGAGTAGAAGAAGTTCATCACGCTAAAGAGGAAGGAATTCACTTCCATACTATGACTAACCCAATAGAGATTTTGGCAGATGAGAAAGGTTGGGTAAGGGCAATAAAATGTATTCGTATGGAATTGGGAGAGCCAGATGAAAGTGGAAGAAGAAGACCAATAGAATTAAAAGGCAGTGAGTTCGAAATAGAGACCAATTGCGTTATAATGTCATTAGGTACTAATCCTAACCCATTAATAATAAATACCACCAAAGGCTTAGCTTCTGAAAAATGGGGAGGAATTATTGCAGACGAGAAAGGACAAACCTCACGAGAAGGGATATTTGCCGGAGGAGATGCCGTTACGGGAGCAGCAACTGTAATATTGGCTATGGGTGCAGGCAAGCAAGCCGCCAAAGCAATTGACCAATATATTCAGAGTAAGAAGTAAGCCTATTTTAAAACCTTAATCCAATAAATTAGAATCAAATTCTAATTTATTATCTTTTGATTCTAATCAATTAAGATTTGATTCCGTATTTATCATATATTTATCGGCTTAATTCTTAAAAGGAATATTGAAATTAACTTGCATTAGTTACATTACCTAACTTGAAGTCTTTTAAGATTATATTAGTTTTGATACGTTTTTATTCTGGATTTAAACCAGTGTTAAAACAAAGAAAAAGGTGGAGCTAATGTTTTGTTGAAACGATTTGGAAATTAATTGATTATAATTTGTGTTTGAACTTGGGTTAATTTGATAATAGGTGAAGAAACATTAAAACACGTAAATTATATCATATCTCTGAGTGTTATCTACTGAGATAGTTTCAAATAGGGTAAGGCAAGAGAGTTTTAGTTGTAGGTTTTCTATTTTAAATATACTTTTTATATCCTCTTTTATACTTATCCCTTTTTGGTAATTATTGATTCTACAAATAGATATATGAGGAATAAATTCAGTCTCTTCAATGTTAATTTTTGCTTCTTTTGGAATTGATTTAATTTTCTTTTGCAACTGAATAAGGGCTTGGTTTTCCTTTATACCCAACCATAAAACAAAATTATTCTTCTTAGTTTCAAAGACATCAATTCTATCAATTTCAATTTCTATATCTTTTATGTCTTTTAGTATATCTTTTGTTGATGAAATTATATTTTGAATCTGCCTTGTGGAAGAGGTGCCAATAAATTCAAGGGTTAGATGATATTTTTCCTTTGGTATGGGACGAATGTTTTCTTGCGAAAGAGATTCCATTAAATTGTTTATCTGCCTGTTTAATGCTTCGTTCAAAACTATGGGATATGCTAAGAATATCTTTTTCTCAAACATAGAGTTGAATAGGTTAAAGTCAATGTCTTCAATAAATTGAGTTAAATTAAATTCATCTTCTTTACGTTTCTTTTTTGCTGGCTTAGCTGTTTGAGAATCTGTTATTGGTTCTCCGAAAATGTCAAGATTGAGATTTCCTTCTTCTTGCTCTTGTGATAGTTTTATTTTTGAAGTCGTGGGATATATGGTCTTTGTTAGGACTATATTATATATGTCTTTTATTGTTTTGATAAAATTTCTGGCATGTCGCTTATGGTCTCTTCCAATCAAAATAAAGATATAATCAAACTTCTTATACTTTTGAAAGAGTATTTTATCATCGCTGTTTTTGTTGGATATAAGAAAATTATGCAATCTATAAGGAGAGTGATAATAGTAGTAATTTTTAAATCTATTGGTTTCGTTCTTAGCTTGATTATAACTCTCAAAGTCTTTAAAAAGAGTGAGCTTAGTAGATAAGTTTATGTTAATTGCCTGAGCCAATGCAAATCCCTCTATGGGAGTTGTAATTCCTATGATTGTTAGATTGTCTGGTGAGATTGTATGTTCAGAGAGTTCAAGTTCTATACTCATAAATTTCTAAATCTATTTTACAAAAGTATTATTTTATTTGCAAATACCAAAAATATAAGATATATTTGCAAAATTATTTTAATAAAATAATAGAATTATTAAGAACATTAATCATTTTAAATTATTGAATTTATGAACAACACAACATTCTTTTTCGAAAGACCAAAGAACGAAGTAGTAATGGGTTATGCTCCCAACTCAGAGGAAAGAAAAGCCCTAAAAGAAGAATTAGATAGACAATACTCCACAAGTATTGAAATTCCACTAATTATTGGTGGAAAGGAAGTTAAAACAGGGCAAATGGGAAAGGTTGTTATGCCAACAGAACACTCCCACGTGCTTGCAACCTATCATAAGGCAACTGCCGAAACTGTACAAATGGCGATTGATGCTGCACTTGAAGCTAAGGAAAAGTGGGCAAATCTTCATTGGATTGAACGCTCTTCAATTATGCTTAAAGCAGCAGAGTTACTTTCAAAGAAATATCGTTATTTAATCAATGCTGCAACAATGCTGGGTCAAGGTAAAAATCCTTATCAAGCAGAAATTGATTCAGCTTGTGAAGCAATAGATTTTCTTCGCTTTAATTCATATTTTGCATCTAAGATATACGCACAACAACCATTAAGTGATAATACTGCAATTAATCGTTTGGAGTATCGCCCTCTTGAAGGCTTTGTTTACACAATATCTCCTTTCAATTTCACTGCTATTGCTTGTAATTTAAATGTAGCACCTGTGTTAATGGGTAATGTTACTGTTTGGAAGCCTGCTACAACTGCAATACTTTCTAACTATTACCTAATGAAAATACTTAAAGAAGCAGGTTTACCTGATGGAGTAATTAATTTTGTTCCAGGTAGTGGCTCTGTTATTTCAGATGTTTGTTTTGCATCAAAACATTTGGCAGGAATACATTTCACAGGTTCAACTTCAACATTTAATAATTTCTGGAAGCAAGTAGGAGACAATATAAATTCTTATAATACCTATCCAAAGATTGTTGGTGAAACAGGAGGGAAAGACTTTATTGTTGCTCATAAATCAGCTTGTCCAAAACAATTAGCTGTTGCTATCGTTAGAGGTGCTTTTGAGTACCAAGGGCAAAAATGTTCTGCTGCTTCAAGAGGCTATGTTCCAAAAGAGATGTGGGAAGAAACATTTGGCTATATAAAAGAAATGGCAAAAGATATAACACAAGGCTGCGTTAGAGAAATGAGTAATTATGTTAATGCTGTTATCGACGAAAAGGCTTTTGACACCATTATGTCCTATGTTGAAAGAGCAAAAACATCTTCTGAGGCTGAGGTAATCTTAGGAGGAAACGCCGATAAATCTAAGGGATTCTTCATTGAGCCTACAATAATTCTTACAACTAATCCAAACTACGAAACAATGTACACAGAACTCTTTGGTCCTGTATTTACAGTATATTTATACGATGGCGACAAATATGAACAAGCATTAGAACTTTGCGATAAGACCTCTCCATTTGCATTAACAGGCTCTATATTCTCTAATTGCCGTTATGCAACAGACCAAGCCTTAGATAAGCTTCGTTATAGTGCAGGTAACTTCTATATCAATGATAAGCCAACTGGAGCAGTTGTAGGTAATCAACCATTTGGTGGAGCAAGGGCTTCGGGAACCAATGATAAGGCTGGCTCCGAGTTAAACCTATATCGCTGGATTAGTCCTCGATGTGTGAAGGAAACACTTTTACCAATTACAGATTTTCGTTATCCTTTTATGGGTTAGAAATCAGGTGTAAGTTTTTTATTATTTAGATTCTGGCAGGTATATTATGAAATGTACCTGCTTTTTTTATATTCTATAATTACGACCTAATGTTCAAAGACTACAAATCTATCTTTCCCAAATATATCCTTTAATAAACTTGTTTTTCCTTCAAATAAAAGAGATGTTTCTTTGCCCAAGCTCTCATTTATCTCCAAATAGCATTTTCCACCTTTTTTAAGGTTGGTTTTGGTAAATTCAGATATGGCTTTATAGAATATAAGTGGGGCATTATCTGAAACAAATAAAGCTGAATAAGGTTCATAGTCAAGAACATTAGCTTTCATCAACTCCTTTTCTTTTTCCATAACGTAGGGAGGATTTGAGACAATAATATCAAATATCTTGTTTGTGAAATTAGGTGAAAGGATGTCAGTTTTTTCAATATTAATATCCAAATTCAGACTTTTGGCATTCTCCTTGGTCTGCATAATGGCTGCATCTTCAATATCAAAAGCCCAAACCTCCGATAAAGGAAGGTTCTTCTTCAAAGCCAGTGCAATAGCTCCACTCCCACAACCCAAATCAGCAATTTTTAATCCTTCTCTTTGTTTGTTTTCTTCAATTATAATGCCTACCAATTGCTCGGTTTCAACTCTTGGAATTAAAACTTTTTGATTGAGTTTTACAACTATATTATAAAAAGACGTTTGTCCAATAATGTATTGTAAAGGTTTCTGATTTTTAAGCTCTTTTATTGCAAAATTGAGTTTCAAAAGTTCAGATTCAAGTACAGTCTGCTCTTTAAAAGCTAAAATGGAGGTTAAAGAAATATTGCAAAAATGAGTAATTAAAGTATTTATCATTTGACGGATTTCAGTTTTAGAGTAAATACCTTCAAGCTCTTGATATGCAAATTTTATAATATCCTCTACTTTATTAGATGCTATTCTCATTAATTCTGTATTTTTTGCAAAAATAATACATTTATTTTTACTCAAATCCCTATCTCGTTATACAATCTTATGTTAAGCATATTTATTTTCATTAGCTTTAAGTTCTAAATCTAATTTTATGAAACTTGATTCTAAAAAATTAGAATCAAATTCTAAATAAATGAAATCAAGTTCTAATTTTTTAGAATCAAGTTCTATAAGATGCTTATATAGCTTTTCAAAAGGGCATCCTTATTTCAATTAGAGCAAAAAGTAGTATATTTGCTTTTTATTATTTTAGAGTATGAACGATGAATTATTGATTAATAGATGTTTGCAGTTGGCTAAGCTTTCAGAGGGTTTGGTTAGCCCTAATCCTATGGTGGGGGCTGTATTGGTAAATGACAATAAGATAATATCTGAGGGGTATCATAAGGCTTATGGGCTTCCGCATGCTGAATATAATGCAATAAATAATGTTAAGGATAAGGCTTTGCTCAAAGGTTCTATTTTATATGTTAATTTAGAGCCTTGTTGTCATTATGGCAAAACTCCCCCTTGCACCGATTTAATTTTGAAAAGTGGTATCAAAAAGGTTGTTATTTGCAATACTGACCCAAATCCTAAGGTTGCAGGAACAGGTATAAGAATTTTGAAGGAGGCTGGTGTTGATGTTGTTGTAGGGGTTTTAAAGGAGAAAGGCTTGGAGTTGAACAAGAGGTTTTTTACTTTTCACAATAAGAAACGTCCTTATATTATATTGAAATGGGCTCAAACCTTGGATGGATTTATGGACATTGAAAGAAGGGCATCTAAGGTTGAGAAATATTGGATAACAAATGAGGTTTTAAGAGTTTGGGCTCACAAACAAAGGGCAGAGAATGACTGTATTTTGGTGGGGAAAACAACTATTATTAATGATAATCCTCAATTGAATGTTCGTTATTTCAAAGGTAATAGCCCTATAAGAATAACTATTGACAAGGATTTAACTATTCCAAAGGATAGGTTTTTCTTTGATGGGCAGCAAAAGACAATTATTTTTAATTCAAAATATGATTTGATTGATGGAAATACAACTTTTGTCAAACTTAATTTTGAAACACAGGTTTTAGAGCAAATTATACATTATATATATAGTATAAATAAAAATTCTTTAATTGTGGAGGGTGGGCTATATACTTTGGAGAGTTTTATTAACTCTAATTTATGGGATGAGGCTAATGTGTTGGTGGGGGATAAATGTTTTAAGAATGGTTTGCCTTCCCCGAAACATCTTCTTAATGATAAAGAAGTAACAAAAACTTATTACGACTCAAATTGGATTGAGCAATATACCAATAGCTATGTCTAAGGATACTTATCTCACAATTGCTCAAAAGGCAGAGGGAATCTATAAGGAAAAAGGCAGTAAGTTTATTGCCTTTGCTTTTCCTGTAAAGACTGAGAATGAAGTTAAGGGAGTCTTAAAGGATATTAAAAAAGAATATTTTGATGCAAGGCATCATACCTATGCTTATATTTTAGGAGCAGAGAAGTCTTTATTTAGGATGAATGATGATGGGGAGCCTTCTTCTACGGCAGGTAGACCTATTTATGGGCAGTTGGTTTCGAGGGATTTAACTGATGTGTTGGTGGTTGTGGTTAGGTATTTTGGAGGAACTAAGTTGGGAGTTAGTGGATTGATTAAAGCTTATAAGCAGGCAACAATTGATGTTTTTAATAATGCAACTATAATTGAGAAAACCATAGATGAGGTTTACGGAGTTAGTTTTGAATATTTATTGCTCAATGATGTTATGAAAGTGTTGAAGGAATTTGATATTGTGCAGTCAAATCATCGTTTCGAAAACTCATGTTACTTAGAATTCACTATAAGACGCTCTAATGCTGAACGGGTTTTGGGTAATTTAAATTCCATTGTAGGAGTTTCGGTGGAGTTTTTAAGGAGAATTTAACCGAAAATTAATGATGATTTAAACAAATAATAACTTTGGCAAGTGAGTTTTATGGTCTTTTGATTGATTGACAATACTATATTGTTTTTATCCTTGTTAAAAACTATATGAAAAAAAGTGCATAAAAATTTTTTTAATTGAAAAAAAATATATATTATTCGCCGATAATTATTTTTGAACATTCTAATGTTGATAACTACTTAATGTTGCAGTGATTTGAAGTTTTATCCTTTTTTAGGACTATTATTAAAATGATTGCATAAAAAAAAAAACTGAAACTTACAAGAATTAAATTTTATTTTCTTTCTTACATTTATATCTAATTTTGAATTCCGAAGCACAAAGACTGCTTCTATATATATTATTTATAATAATTTTAAGCTAATTTATTGATATGCAAAAAGGACACGAAGGAGTATGGAATAATTGTTTACAGATAATCAAAGATAATCTTGGAAACGAATATCTCTACAAGACTTGGTTTGAGCCTATACGCCCTCTCAAACTTGAAAGAAATGTATTAACTTTACAAGTTCCAAGTCAGTACTTTTGCGAGTTCTTAGAAGAACATTACGTAAACCTGTTGAAAAAAACCATACGCAGAGTTATTGGAACAAATGCAATGCTCCAATATAGTATTGTTTTAGATTCTCAAACTCCATATTCAACCATTCAACCTTCCACAGATAAATATGCAACTAATAATAATTTAGTAAATGTTCCATTAAATATTAACTCTTCTCCCTCAAAAGATTTTCCTAACCCTTTCATATTACCAGGCTTAAAGAAGCTCAGAATAAATTCTCAACTCAACGAAATCCTTTCTTTTGATAATTTTGTTGAGGGCGATTGTAATCGTTTGGCAAGAAGTGCAGGCTATGCGGTAGCTCAAAACCCAGGCAAGACTTCATTTAATCCCTTTTTTATATATTCAGGTGTTGGTTTAGGCAAAACACATCTTGCTCACGCAATAGGCTTAGAAACAAAAAAGAATTTCCCAGATAAGACTGTCCTTTATGTTTCAGCAGAACAGTTTGTTCATCAATTTACCGATTCTTGCAAAAATAATACAAGAAATGATTTTCTTCAATTCTATCAGATGATAGATTTATTGATAGTTGATGATATTCAATTCTTTGCTAAGAAAACTGCAACACAAGAAATCTTCTTCCATATATTTAATTCTCTTCATTCATCAGGAAAGCAAATAATTATTACTTCTGACAAAACTCCTGCTGAGTTATCCGATTTCGAACAAAGAGTAATTTCACGCTTGAAATGGGGACTAAGTGCAGATATTCAATTGCCAGATGTTGAAACAAGGATAAAAATTCTTCAAAACAAGCTGTACAAGGATGGAATAGAGATGTCTTATGACATTATTGAATACTTAGCATACAATATAAATACAAGTGTAAGGGAATTAGAAGGGGCTTTAATTTCTTTGTTAGCACAATCCTCTTTCAATAAGAAAACTATTACCATAGACTTAGCTCGTCAGATGATAGATAAGTTTATTAGAAGTAATGTCAGAGAGGTTTCGATTGAATACATACAGAAGGTAGTTTTTGATTATTTCAATATACCTGTTGATAAAATTCAATCTTCAACACGTAAAAGAGAGATTGTTCAAGCAAGGCAATTAGCAATGTATTTTTCAAAAAAACTAACAAAACACTCCTTAGCAATAATTGGGTCAAGATGTGGAAATAAGGATCATGCAACAGTTCTTCACGCATGTAAGGCTGTAACAAATCTTTATTCAACAGACAAAAAATATAAAACATGGGTAGATGATTTGGAAAAAAGAATAGCAAATTAAAATAAATGGTTAGTTAAAAAGATTACACTTTATTGTGTAGTCTTTTTTCTTTTTGATAAACAAATAAATAATTATAATTTATGAATGTAGTATTATTGGCTTTAACTCTTTTGGGAGGTTTAGGTCTTTTCCTTTATGGAATGAAGACCATGAGTGATTCATTACAAAGATTAACAGGAGATAGTTTGAGGGGATTTTTATCTAAAATGACCTCAAATAGATTTAGAGGCGTTTTAACAGGATTAGGGATAACGTCAATTATTCAATCTTCTTCTGCAACTACGGTTATGGTTGTTAGTTTTGTTAATGCAGGTGCATTAACATTAGCGGGAGCCGTGTCTGTTATTATGGGAGCAAATATTGGAACAACCGTTACAGCATGGATAGTATCTTTGCTTGGGTTTAAATTTGATATTGCTGACTATATTTTACCAATAATTGCAATTGCTACTCCTTTACTTTTTATAAAGAAGAAGGAGAGTCTTGGAGAATTTCTTGTTGGATTTGCCCTATTGTTTTTGGGCTTACAATTTATTACTTCTAATATTCCTGATTTTGCAAACGACCCAGAATATATTGGAGTTCTTAATTTTGTTGCAAGTTTTTCTGGTTCTGGATATTTTTCAATTTTATTATTTGTTCTTATTGGGACAATATTTACTTTTATTATTCAATCCTCTTCTGCAATGATGGCAGTAACCCTTGTTTTATGCTCAAAGGGACTAATTTCGTTTGAAATTGGAGCTGCTTTGGTTTTAGGTGAAAATATAGGTACAACAATTACTGCTAATCTTGCAGCAACCGTAGCTAATAAAGTTGCAAAACAAGCAGCAAGAGCACATTTTATTTTTAATTTAATAGGTGTTACCTGGATATTAATAATATTTTTCCCTGTTCTTTCTTTAATAGATAAGTTTTCTATTTTTACAGGAGGAGCTTCTCCTTTTACATCAAATGCTGCAATTCCTGTTGCATTATCAATATTCCATAGTTTCTTTAATATTGCTAACACTTCTCTTTTAATTTGGTTTATTCCTCAAATTATTAAAATTGTGCAATGGATGGTACCTATAAAAGTAAATGATGATGAGGAATTCCGTTTAAAATTTATCCATTCAGGATATATGACAGCTGGTGAATTAGCAATTGAACCTGCCAAGAAAGAAATAGAAATTTTCTCTCTTCGGATATTAAAAATGTATGATATGCTTGAAGAATTATCTATTGTAAAAGAAGATAAAAAGTTCACTGAAATTATTAATAGAATATCTAAATACGAAGAAATTACCGATAGAATGGAGATTGAAATAGCAAATTATTTAACAGAAATTGCCATTAGTGATTTAAGTAGAAGTGCTTCTTTAAAAATTAGTGCAATGTTAAGAATTGTAGATAATCTTGAAAGTATAGGTGATAGTTGTAATCAAATAGCCAAGACGATTGATAATAAAAATAAATATGGAGTTTGGCTTGAACAAGATTTAATAGATAAGCTTTCTAAGATGTCAGAATTTGTTAGAGAAGCTGTTGAGTTAATGAATGGAAATCTTACTGCAAACTATGAAGATATAACATCAGAAGAAGCAAATAGGCTGGAGAGCAAAATCAATCAATATAGAGATGAGTTAAGAAGTGAACATACTGAGGCTATTAAAAAGAATAAGTATTCTTATCAAACAGGTATATATTATAGTAGTCTTTATGCACAATACGAAAAATTAGCCGACTTTGCAATTAATATAACAGAAGCAATAGAGAAATCACACAATTAAAATAAATAAAGGATATGAAATTTGATATAATAGTATTAGGCTCTGGCCCTGGAGGATATGTTGCGGCAATTCGTGCTTCACAATTAGGCTATAAAGTAGCAATTGTTGAGAGAGAAAATTTAGGAGGAATATGTTTGAATTGGGGATGTATTCCAACAAAAGCTCTTTTGAAGTCAGCTCAGGTTTACAATTATTTAAAGCATTCTCAAAATTATGGAATTGATATTAATGGAGAGGCAAAACCTAATCTTGATGCAATAGTGACAAGAAGCAGAACAGTTGCAGAGAACATGAGCAAGGGAATTGAATTTCTTATGAAGAAGAACAAGATTGAAGTCTTTAAAGGAAAAGGTAAGCTTCTCAAAGGAAAGAAAATAGAATTAGAGCTTAATGATGGAAATAATGAAACATTAGAAGCTGACCACATAATTTTAGCCACAGGAGCTCGCTCAAAAGTTCTCCCTAACCTTCCACAAGATGGCAAGAAAATAATAGGTTATAGAGAAGCAATGACCCTAAGAGAGCAACCTCAAACTATGCTCGTTGTTGGTTCTGGTGCAATTGGTAGTGAGTTTGCTCATTTCTATCAGTCGCTTGGCACACAAGTAACGCTCGTAGAGTTTATGCCAAGCATCGTACCAAACGAAGATAGTGAAGTTTCTTCAACCCTTCAACGTGCTTTTAAGAAAAATGGAATGAAAATTTATACTTCAACTTCTGTTGAAAGTGTTGATACATCATCAGATAAATGTAAGGTAAGTGTTAAAGGCAAAAAGGGCGAAGAAATAATAGAAGTAGATGTTGTGCTTTCAGCTGTTGGAGTTCAAACTAATATTGACAATATAGGCTTGGAAGAAGTAGGAGTTGAAGTAAAAGGTACAAAGATAGTTGTTGATAATTACTATAAAACTAATATTGAAGGAGTTTATGCAATTGGTGATATAGTTCACGGTCCTGCACTTGCACATGTTTCTTCAAAAGAAGCCTTGATTTGCGTTGAAGCTATCAAAGGATTAAATCCAAAACCTCTAAGCTATGATAATATTCCAGGTTGCACCTATACCTCTCCTGAAATAGCATCAGTAGGACTAACCGAAGAAAAAGCCAAAGCTGAACAAATAGATATTAAAGTAGGCAAGTTTATGTATATGGCTTCGGGCAAGGCATCAGCTTCGGGCAATAGGGATGGCTTTGTTAAGGTAATAATTGACGCAAAAACAGACAAGCTACTTGGTTGCCATATGATAGGGGATAATGTAACAGAAATGATTGCAGAGGCAGTTGTGGCAAGAGAAAATAATATAACAGCTCATCATATTATTGATGCTGTTCATCCACACCCAACAATGTCTGAAGCAATGATGGAAGCCATTGAGGCTGCCTATGGAAAAGCAATTCACGGATAAAAGACTATGAAAATAATAGCAACTTCAATACCTGAGCTTTTAATTGTAGAACCTGATGTTTTTAAAGACGAGAGAGGCTATTTCTTTGAACTATATAATCAAAAACGTTATTTTGATAATAATATGCAAATGCAATTTGTTCAAGACAATGAATCAAAATCTTCAAAAAATGTATTAAGAGGGCTTCATTTTCAAAAGCCTCCTTTTTCCCAAGGAAAATTAGTAAGAGTTATTCAAGGGAAGGTTTTAGATGTAGCAGTTGATATTCGCAAAGGCTCTCCAACTTATGGACATTATCAAGCCGTAGAATTAGATGCTGATTCCAAACGTATGTTTTATATTCCTGAGGGCTTTGCTCATGGTTTTTTAACTTTGGAAGATGACACTATTTTTTCATATAAATGTACTAATTACTATAATAAAGAATCGGAAGGCTCAATCCTTTGGTCTGACAAGACAATTGGAATAGATTGGAGGATAGAAAACCCAATCCTTTCTGAAAAAGATAAAATAGCACCACTATTTAAAGATTTTCAATCGCCATTTCAATATTAATGGCTCCTCACAAAGACATCAAAGAAGTCCTTAAAAAATACTGGGGATATGATAGCTTCCGACATAATCAGGAAGATGTTATATCTTCAGTTTTGTCTAATAAGGACACACTTGCACTTATGCCAACAAGTGCGGGGAAATCTCTTTGTTATCAGCTACCTGCACTTTGTAAGACAGGAATTTGTATTGTTGTTTCGCCCTTGATAGCCCTGATGATTGACCAAGAGAAATCTCTAAAAGCAAAGGGGATAAAGGCAAGAGCAATCTATTCTGGTTTATCTTCACAAGAAATAGAGATAATACTAAATAATTGTTTGTATAGTAAGGTTAAAATACTATATATCTCGCCAGAAAGAGTTTCTTCTCGTTTGTTTATATCCTATTTTGAGAAGATGAAAGTCAATCTCATTGCTGTTGATGAAGCACATTGCATTTCAAAATGGGGATACGATTTTAGAACATCTTTTCTGAAAATATCCGATTTAAGAAAGTATCATCCCCAAGTTCCAATCTTAGCCCTAACCGCCACTGCAACCAATCAAGTAGTTGAAGATATACAAAAGAAACTCCTCTTTAAAGAAGAAAATGTATTGAAATCAAGTTTCCAAAGGCATAACTTAATCTATACCGTCTTTGAAGAGAATGACAAGATTGCAAGAATACAGAAAATAGCAGAGAATGTCGGAGGGTCGGGTTTAATTTATGTTCGTTCAAGAAGAAAGACAACTAAAATAGCAGAAGAGTTACAATCATTAGGACTAAAAGCCACTTCCTATCATGCAGGCTTAACCCTTGCACTAAGAAACTATCGCCAACAGCAGTGGATAGAAGATAATATAAATATAATGGTTGCTACAACAGCCTTTGGAATGGGAATAGATAAACCAAACGTTTCTTATGTTATTCATTACGATTTGCCAGAAAGCATAGAAGCCTATGTGCAAGAAGTTGGACGAGCAGGAAGAAACGGACAAAAGGCTTACGGAATACTGCTATATACTCCAAAAGATATAAATGCACTAAGAAAAACAATTGAAGCTAATTTCCCAGAAAAGAAATACATACAAAATATCTATAATGCCCTTGGCAACTATTATCATTTAGCATCAGGCACAGGACAAGACAGAAGGTTTGATTTTGATTTAATATCCTTTTCGCAGACATTTAACTTTGACCCATACATAGTTTTTAACTCCATCCGAATACTTGAAAACTCGGGTTTAATTACATTTTCAGAAGAAAGAAACCTCTTTTCAAAAATCCTTATTATTGTAGATAGAGAACAGCTTTACCAATTTATGCTCGACTATCCAACATATTCTCCACTTCTGGAAGCAATCCGAAGAAACTACTCAGGCATTATGACAGAATTTACAATAATAGACGAAAATAAACTTGCCAAACAATGTTACGAAACCGAGGTCAATATACATAATGCCCTTAAAAAAATTGAAAAATACGGAATACTACATTACGATGTCAAATCTAAATCCCCTCAAATTGTTTTTGCTCAAAATAGATTAAATAATGATAATTTTGAACTCTCACAAGAACAATACTACGATGTAAAACAAACCAATCAACAGAAATCCGAAGAATTTATACAATATATATCTTCCAAGCAATGTAGAGAACAATTTATTTTAAACTATTTTGGGTTCCATACAAACAAATGCAAAAGATGTGATTACTGCATTTCAGAAAGAAATTCTCAAAAGCCAATAGATATAAAAGAAAGAATATATCAAGATATCTTATCTTCGGCAAAACCTCTAACTTATTTCGCAAACACAATTGCCTATGGCTCAAAAGATACTATTATGCCAATAATCAGAGAGCTCTTAGACGAAGAACTAATCGTTTTAAGAGATGGGTTGTTAATAGCAAAAGAATAACTTACAAATTATTGAGTTAATTTATAATCAAGTTTCGTTATAACGAAATCAAGTTTTAATTTACTAAAACTTGACTTTAATAAATTAAAACTTGATTCTAATAAATTAAAACTTAACTTACGCAAAAACAAATAAGCTTTAATTTAAAATAAAGACCGATTAATTTTCATTAATTAGGCTTAAAATCAACTCCTCCATTTCTTCTGGTTTGGTTTGAGTTGAAAAACGCTTAACCACCTTTCCTTGCTTATCAATGACAAACTTAGCAAAATTCCACTTTATTGCATTTCCCAAACTCCCAGGGGCTTCCTTCTTCAAGAACTTATACAAAGGATGAGCGTTTTTCCCATTAACCTTTATCTTGGAAAACATTGGAAAACTTACACCATAATTAGCCATACAGCCATTAATGATTTGTTTTTCGTCATTAGGCTCTTGATTTGCAAACTGATTACAAGGAAATCCTAAAATAACCAATCCTTTATCTTTATACTTTTTGTACAAAGCCTCCAAGCCCTCAAACTGAGGAGTAAAGCCACATTTACTTGCCGTATTGACAACCACAACAACCTTTCCTTTGTAGTCCGACATTGAAATCTCTTGTCCTTCAATAGAGATTGCCTTAAAATCGTAAAAAGTCTTATCTGCTTTCTTTTCTTCCTTTTTTTGAGAGTAGCAGTTGTTGAAAAAAAACATCGGAATAACCATTAAAAAAATTGCTAATAAATTAATTTCTATTCTTCTCATTGCGTTAATAGATTTAGTTTTAAATAATTAAGGTTTAAAACACTCAAAAAAATAATTTTATGCCTATTCCCTTTTATTTTGGCAAAGATAAAACATTTTTTTTAATCACTTAAAATTATTCTCTCTTTGTTTCGCTCTCTTAAACTACCTTAAAATCAACGCCTTTTCGGATTAAAATTATTCCTATGCCTATAAGAATAATTTCAACGCCTATTGAAAAATATTTCAACGCCTAT
>ENA-UOOK01000705-UOOK01000705.1-fermentation-metagenome-genome-assembly--contig:-NODE-705-length-44446-cov-9.161452_pt1 | contig 44446 bp, 62 predicted proteins | sample MGYA00245777_ERZ724023 | MGnify/ENA primary metagenome ERZ724023 (study PRJEB28704, sample SAMN03018312) | fermentation metagenome | biome: anthropogenic terrestrial biome; feature: soil; material...
AAGCAATGAGACTTGCCATGCATAAATTGCCTATCAAATGCAAATTTGTTACCAAAGATCAGGCATCAGAAAAGGATGGTGAAGCAGATGAAAGCTAACGAGTTAAGAAATAAATCTGTTGAAGAGCTGAATAAATCTGTATCAGATTTAAAGACTGAACTTTTCAACTTGAGATTTCAACTTGCAACCGGAGAACTTGACAATCCGATGAGAATAAATAAGGTCAAGAAAGATATTGCGCGTGTTAAAACAGTTCTCAGAGAACGAGAATTAAACATAAATGCTCAGTAATAAGAAAGGAGGATCTTTACTTTGGAAAGAGGCAACAGAAAAGTAAGAATTGGAAAAGTAGTAAGCGATAAAATGGATAAAACAATAGTAGTTGCTACTGAAAAGCTTGTAGCACATCCTCTTTATAAAAAACAAATAAAAATGACTAAAAAATATAAAGCACATGATGAAGAGAACAAGTGCAAAGTTGGAGACATTGTAAAAATAATGGAGACAAGACCATTATCCAAAGAAAAATGCTGGAGATTAGTTGAAATATTAGAGGAAGCAAAATAGACCCTAAGACAATTGAAGGGAGGTAGAAATCATGATACAAACTGAGTCAAGACTAAGAGTCGCAGATAATTCAGGAGCTAAAGAAGTCCTTGTAATAAGAGTAATGGGCGGTTCGGTAGTTAAATATGGTAACATTGGCGATATAGTAGTATGTGCTGTAAAATCTGCAACACCTGGAGGAGTTGTTAAGAAGGGTGATGTTGTAAAGGCTGTTATCGTAAGAACTAAAAAAGGTGTTAGAAGGAAAGACGGCACTTATATCAAATTTGATGAAAACGCGGCTGTTATTATAAAAGACGATAAGACACCGGTTGGTACCCGTATATTTGGACCTGTAACAAGAGAATTAAGAGATGGAAAGTTTATGAAGATAATCTCACTGGCACCGGAAGTACTTTAATGGGAGGTGTATAAAGATGCACATTAAAAAAGGCGATAAAGTTGTAGTTATAGCAGGCAGCGACAAAGGAAAGACAGGCAAGGTTCTTACGAGCATGCCTAAACAGAACAGAGTCATAGTTGAGGGCGTAAGAATGGTTACAAAGCATCAGAAGGCTACTAACCAACTGCAGCAGGCAGGTATATTACATCATGAAGCTGCTATTGATGCTTCAAATGTTATGCTATATTGTGACAAATGCAAATCAGGCGTTAGAACTGAAATAAAACAAGAAAACGGAAAAAAGATCAGAGCATGTAAAAAGTGCGGTTCAGTTTTATAATAATGCTCGAAAGGAGGTACGAACTATATGGCAAGATTAAAAGCGACATATAATGAACAAGTAGTGCCGGCGCTGATGGAAAAATTTCAGTATGAAAGCATTATGCAGGCACCTAAAATAGAAAAAATAGTAATTAACATGGGCGTAGGCGAAGCCAAGGAAAACCAGAAATTCTTAGACAATGCAGTGGAAGAATTAACGATGATAGCCGGTCAGAAGCCCGTTGTTACAAAAGCCAGAAAATCAATTTCCAACTTTAAATTAAGAGAAGGTATGGCTGTAGGCTGCAAGGTTACGCTGAGAGGAAATCATATGTATGAATTCTTTGATAAGCTTGTGAATATTGCATTGCCCAGAGTCAGAGACTTCAGAGGAGTTTCAAAAACAGCTTTTGACGGAAGAGGAAACTATGCTTTAGGTATTAAGGAACAGTTGATTTTCCCGGAAATAGATTATGATAAAATCGATAAAATAAGAGGTATGGACATAATAATCACAACCACAGCTAATACTGATGAAGAAGCACGTGAGCTTTTGAAATTAATGGGAATGCCTTTTAGTAAGTAAAGGAGGGAACGAAAATGGCAAAAACATCTCTAAAAGTTAAACAACAGAGAAAACAGAAATTCTCAACCAGAGAATACTCAAGATGCAAAATTTGTGGAAGACCTCATGCTTATTTAAGGAAATACGGCATATGTCGTATATGCTTTAGGGAATTAGCTTACAAAGGTCAAATCCCTGGCGTTAGAAAAGCAAGCTGGTAAAATTTTATAAAATGGAAGGAGGTTGCTTACATGGTAATGACAGATCCTATCGCAGATATGTTAACAAGAATAAGAAATGCTAATCATTCAAAACATGAATTTGTTGATATACCGGCTTCTAACATAAAAAAGGAAATAGCTAACATATTGCTGGAAGAAGGATATATTAAGGGTTTTGATATTATAGACGACGGTAAACAAGGTATTATAAGAATTGAGCTTAAATATCAGCCAAACAAAGGAAGAGTTATAACAGGTATTAAGAGAATATCAAAACCTGGGCTCAGGGTTTATGTAGGGAAGGATGAAACTCCGAAGGTTTTAGGCGGCTTGGGCATAGCTATACTTTCAACTTCACAAGGAATTGTAACAGACAAAAAAGCAAGGAAAAAAGGTATCGGCGGAGAAGTAATCTGCTATGTATGGTGATAATAAGGAATAGGAGGTGTCGAGATGTCAAGAATAGGTTTCAAACCTGTAAATATACCGGCTAACGTTGAAGTGTCAATTGATAAAAATAACTATGCGGTTGTTAAAGGGCCAAAAGGGCAAATTGAACAACGGCTTCCAAAAGCAATGAAAATTGCAGTTGCGGATTCAGTAGTCAATGTTTCAAGACCGAATGATGAGAAAGAAAATAGATCACTTCACGGGCTTACAAGGACACTTATAAACAATATGATTGTGGGAGTTACGGAAGGGTTCGAAAAATCCCTTGAAATAGTTGGCGTTGGATACAGAGCGCAAAAACAAGGAAATAAATTAGTATTGAACTTAGGATTTTCACACCCTGTGGAATTAGAAGATCCAAAAGGAATTGAAACAGCAGTTGACGGTTCAAATAAAATTATAGTTAAAGGCATAGATAAACAGCAGGTAGGAAATTACACGGCTGTAATCAGAGACTGGAGAAGACCTGAACCATATAAAGGCAAGGGAATCAAGTACTCTGATGAAATTGTAAGGCGTAAAGCAGGCAAGACCGGCAAATAGTAATTGTAAGTTAAAGTAATTTGAAGAAGGGAGTGAGTATTAGTGCTTAAAAAAGTCGATAAAAATAAAAAAAGACAAAGCAGACACTTTAGAATAAGAAATAAAATCACGGGTACTTCTGAAAGGCCGAGATTAAATATATATAAAAGTTCTAAGCACATATATGCTCAAGTAATTGACGATGCTACTGGAACAACTCTTGCGTCTTGCTCCACATTGGATGAGGACTTAAGAGGGCAGATTGCTGGACTCACTAAGACAGATGCGGCTAAACTGGTAGGCAAGGCAGTAGGAGAAAGAGCAAAGAATAAAGGTATAAATAGCGTAGTCTTTGACAGAGGCGGATATTTATATCACGGAAGAATAAAATTACTTGCAGACGGAGCAAGAGAAAGCGGACTTGAATTTTAGAAGGAGGTTAGTAATGGAGCAACGTGGACGTATAGATGCAAGCCAATTGGATGTTAAAGAAAAAGTTATAAGCATCAACCGTGTTACTAAAGTTGTTAAAGGCGGAAGAAACTTCAGGTTCAGCGTTTTGGTTGTTGTGGGTGACGAAAATGGGCATGTAGGAATAGGAATGGCTAAGGCTATCGAAATTCCCGATGCAATAAAAAAAGCCATCCAGGATGCTAAAAAGAACATGATTGAAGTTCCACTGAATGATACAACGGTGACGCATGAAATAATCGGCAGATTTGGTGCAGGCAGAGTCCTTATAAAACCGGCAAAAGAAGGTACAGGAATTATTGCCGGAGGTCCAGTCCGTGCAATAATGGAACTTGCAGGGATCAAGGACATAAGAACGAAATCACTGGGGTCACCTAATCCCAGGAATGTAGTAAATGCAACAATTGAAGCCTTAAAACTTCTGAAAAAACCTGAGGATGTGGCAAGAGTCAGAGGCAAATCCGTAGAAGAGATAATATAGGTTATGAGGTGAAAATTATGGCAAAGATAAAAATAAAGCAAATCAGAAGTATAAATTCTAAAACACCTAACCAAATAAGAAATATGAAAGCTTTAGGCCTGAAGAAAATAGGCCACGTGGTTGAAAAGGAAGATACACCTCAAATAAGAGGAATGATAAAAAAAGTGGAATATATGGTAAAGGTTATTGAATAAAAAACTAAGGAGGTGTTAAAATGAAACTTCATGAATTAAAACCTAATCCCGGCAGTTCAAGAAATAGAAAGAGGTTAGGAAGAGGTACGGCCACGGGACAAGGAAAGACAGCAGGCAGAGGAATGAATGGTCAAAAATCTCGTTCCGGCGGAGGAACCAGACCAGGATTTGAAGGTGGACAGATGCCTCTTTACAGGAGACTTCCAAAGAGAGGATTTACAAATATTTTTGGAACCGAATTTGCTGAGATTAATGTTGAGTTATTAAATAGATTTGAAGAAGGAGCAGAGATTACTCCTGAACTTCTTAAATCAGAAGGCATATTGAAAAAACAGCTTGATGGCGTTAAAATTCTAGGCAACGGTGACCTTACAAAAAAGCTTACGGTTAAAGCTCATAAATTCAGCAAGACGGCGATAGAAAAAATAGAGGCTGCCGGCGGAAAAGCCGAGGTGATTTAATTGTTTGAAACTTTAAGAAATGCATGGAAAATACCTGATTTAAGAAAAAGAATGATATTTACGCTTTTAATGTTTTTAGTATATAGGCTTGGAGCGGTAATTCCTGTTCCTGGTATTGACAGGTCTGTTATTCAGCAGATGTTTTCAGGATCAGCCGGAGGTCTTTTGGATTTCTTTGATATGATGTCAGGTGGAGCTTTCAAGGATTTTACAATATTTGCGTTAAACATATATCCATACATTACATCTTCAATAATTCTTCAGTTATTGACAATAGCTATTCCAAAATTAGAAGAAGTATTTAAAAGAGAAGATGGAAAGAAAAAAATGGCTCAATGGACCAGATATGTAACAATAATACTGGCATTGATTCAAGCTACAGCATACAGTGTAGGCTTTTTTAACCGAGCAATTATAGACAGGAGCTTTTTGTCCATACTTTCAGTTATAATTGTGCTCACGGCAGGAACGGCATTCCTTATGTGGCTTGGTGAACTGATAACGGAAAAAGGCATTGGAAATGGAATTTCACTTATTATTATGGTAGGTATAATATCACGATACCCTTCAGATTTTGGAACAATGATTTATCAAGTACAGAATGGAGCGGTAAACATATTGGAAATTTTGATATTCCTGATGTTTGCTCTTATAATAATAGTTGGAGTTATAGCTATACAGCAGGGTGAAAGAAGAATACCTGTTCAGTATGCTAAAAGAGTTGTAGGTAGAAAAATGTACGGAGGACAAAGTACACACATACCAATGAAAGTGTTAATGGCAGGGGTTATGCCTGTAATATTCGCTTCAACACTTTTGGCAATACCTCAGACACTGGCGTTCTTTTTCCCGAAAATAGCACCTGGAGTACAGAAGTATTTTTCTACAGTACAAAGCCCGGGAGTATATATTTACACAATTTTAAATATTTTGTTAATTATATTTTTTACGTATTTCTATACGGCGGTGCAGTTCAATCCATATGAATATTCAGGTACCCTTAAGGAAAACGGAGGATTTATACCGGGCATTAGGCCAGGTAAACCAACAGCGGAATATTTAAACAGGGTTTTAAACAGAATTACAATAGCAGGAGCTATAGCACTTGCGGTAATTGCGACGATACCTACTTTAGTATTGTCATTTACAAATTTAAATATCTATTTCGGAGGAACATCACTGTTGATTGTAACAGGTGTTGCACTCGAAACAATGAAACAGATAGAAGCTCAGATGCTGATGAGGCATTACAAGGGATTTTTGAAGTAAAGAAAGAAGGGTAAGGAAAATGAGAGCAATTTTATTGGGGCCTCCGGGAGCCGGAAAGGGAACTCAGGCAGAAACAATTGTAAAAGAATTTTCAATACCGCATATTTCTACAGGAGATATATTTAGGCAAAATATTAAAGAGGAAACTGCACTTGGCAAAAAAGCCAAGGAGTATATGGATCAAGGCTTGTTAGTTCCGGATGAACTTACAGTGGAACTTGTAAAGGACAGACTGCTTAAAGACGATTGTAAAAATGGATTTCTGTTAGACGGGTTTCCTAGGACGATATTTCAAGCAGATGCCCTTGAAATTACTTTAAGGAGCATGAATCAAAAATTAGATTTTGTTGTTAATATAGATGTGAAGAAAGATCTTCTTGTTGAAAGGGTTGTTGGAAGAAGGGTGTGTAAGAACTGCGGCCAAACATACCACATGACATACAGCAAACCTAAGAAAGAAGGAATTTGCGACAATTGCGGCGGTGAACTTATTCAGAGAAAAGATGATACTGAAGAGACAGTAACCAAAAGAATTAATGTCTATGAGAAGCAGACGCAACCGCTTATTGATTATTACACTAAAAAAGGTATAATAGTAAATGTAAACGGAGAAAAACCTATAGCTGAGGTTAGCAAAGAAATTGTTGCAAAGATGAGGAACAAATAGTATGATAATTCTCAAGACAAAAAGAGAGATAAAAATAATGAGAGAAGCCGGGCGTTTAGTTGCGCAGTCTCATAAACTTGTGGGAGAACATATTAAACCCGGTGTTACTACTAAGGAACTGGATCGGTTGGTTGAAGAATTTCTGAAATCCAAAAATGCCATACCTACATTCAAAGGATATTATGGATTCCCGTTTTCAATATGCGTTTCTGTAAACGAAGAGGTTGTTCACGGATTTCCAAGCAACAGAAAACTTAAAAAGGGCGATATCGTCAGTGTAGATATTGGAGCAACTTATGAAGGATATGTAGGTGATGGTGCCAGGACCTTTTGTGTGGGAGAAGTCAGCGATGAAAAAAGGCACCTGGTTGAAGCAACCAAGCAAAGTTTCTGCGAGGGCTTAAAATTTGCGAAAACATCATACAGGTTGTCTGACATATCACATGCGGTGCAACAGTATGCAGAGTCACAGGGATTTTCTGTTGTAAGAGACTATGTTGGGCACGGTGTAGGTAAAGATATGCATGAATCACCACAAATACCTAACTTTGGTAAACCAGGGAAAGGGCCGCGGCTGCAGGAAGGAATGGTTCTTGCTATTGAACCCATGGTTAATGCAGGGGTGTACAATGTAAAAGTAGTTGACAATGGCTGGACGGTAGTTACTGTGGACGGAAAGCCGTCAGCTCATTATGAGAATACGGTTGCGGTTACAGACGGAGAACCGGAGCTTTTGACTGTATTATAGAGGTGATGTATTGGAGTTAACTATAAATTTGAAAATTGGTCAAATAGTTAAATCAAAAAAAGGCAGAGATAAAAACAGAGTATTTGTCATAAGCCGTATTTTGGATGAACGTTATGTTTTAATATGTGACGGAGATCTTAGAAAACTAAACACCCCAAAAAAGAAGAAAGTGAAACATTTAATGATTTATAATACAGTATTGACAGAATTTGCAGAAAAGCTAAAAAGCAATGAAAATTTAGATGATGCATTTTTAAGAAGAATTTTGGAACCATTTGCTCAAAATTCAAAGAATGTATCTGAAGAAATGGAGGTTGAGTGATCAATGTCCAAGAAAGATGTAATCGAAGTCGAAGGGAAAGTCTTAGAAGCACTTCCTAATGCAATGTTTAAAGTTGAGCTTCAGAATGGGCACCAGATTTTAGCGCATATTTCTGGAAAACTGAGGATGAACTATATTAGAATTCTTCAGGGAGATAAGGTTACTGTTGAATTATCACCATATGATTTAACAAGAGGAAGGATAACCTGGAGAAAAAAGTAAGGAGGTATTACAATGAAAGTAAGACCATCGGTGAAACCAATGTGCGAAAAGTGCAAGGTTATCAAAAGAAAAGGAAAAGTTATGATAATTTGTGAAAATCCAAAGCACAAGCAAAAACAAGGTTAATCAAAAATAGTAAATGATAGTCAAGAATAAGTTAAATATTAAGTAGATACGAAGGTAGGAGGTGTAAGCTAATGGCTAGAATCGCCGGTGTTGATTTGCCAAGAGAAAAAAGAGTCGAAATTGGTTTGACTTATATATTTGGAATAGGCAGAGCAACTTCTAATAAAATATTAAAAGTAACAGGTGTTAATGCTGATACAAGAGTTAAAGACCTTACAGAAGATGAAATACAGCAACTGAGGGCTGAAATAGAAAAGCATTCCGTTGAGGGTGATTTGAGAAGAGAAGTAGCCTTGAATATAAAGAGGCTTAAAGAAATCAACTGCTACAGAGGAATAAGACATAAAAGAGGCTTGCCTGTAAGAGGGCAAAATACTAAGAATAATTCCAGAACAAGGAAGGGCCCTAAGAAAGTTTCGGGGACAAAATCGAAAAAATAGAAGGAGGGACTTAAGTGGCAGTTAAAAAACAGCAAAAAACAAGAGTCAGAAGAAAAGAACGTAAAAACGTTGAAAAAGGCCAGGCGCATATTAAGTCAACCTTTAACAATACACTTGTGACTCTTACGGATTTGCAGGGAAATGCAATTTCCTGGGCAAGTTCAGGTCAATTGGGATTTAAAGGTTCAAGGAAATCTACTCCATATGCTGCATCTATAGTAGCAGAAGAGGCTGCAAAGAGGGCTATGGAGCATGGTTTGAAAACAATTGAAGTATATGTTAAAGGACCTGGATCAGGAAGAGAAGCAGCGATAAGGTCTTTGCAGGCTGCGGGACTTGAAGTAAATTTAATAAAAGATGTTACTCCTATACCGCACAATGGTTGCAGACCGCCAAAACGCAGAAGAGTATAAAGGAAATGAGGTGAAAAGATGGCAAGATATACTGGACCTGTATGCAGAATGTGCAGAAGAGAAGGCTTAAAGTTATATTTAAAAGGTGATAGATGCTATACTGATAAATGTTCGATCGGAAGGAGAAATTATGCTCCGGGACAGCATGGTCAAAATAACAAAAAATTAACCAACTATGGTATTCAGTTGAGAGAAAAGCAAAAAGTAAGAAGATATTATGGAGTTTTAGAGAGTCAATTTTTGGGTTACTTCAAAAAGGCTGATAAAATGTCCGGTAAAACAGGCGATAACTTATTAAAGCTATTGGAGCTGAGATTTGACAATGTTATTTATAGATTAGGCTTTGCAAGTTCGAGACCTGAAGCAAGACAATTGGTACTTCACGGACATTTTACGGTTAATGGTAAAAATGCAGATATCCCTTCAATGATTCTTAAAGCAGGCGATGAAATTAAAGTTAGGGAAAAAAGTCAGAACTCGGTTAAATTTAAAGATTTAGTAGAAGCTCATAAAAAAACTGCACCCCAGTGGTTGCAGGTAGACCCTGATAACTTTACCGGAAGAATAATTGCTGATCCTGCTAAGGAGGATATAGAAATACCTATAGAGGAGCATCTGATTGTTGAGTTGTATTCCAGATAGTATGTATTAAGAATTATTACCCTTGGCAAACATCACATCTAAGGAGGGTTGGGATGATAGAAATAGAGAAACCTAATATAACGTTAAATGAAAAAAATGATGATAACTCATATGGAAAAATAGTAGTTGAACCACTTGAAAGAGGGTATGGGACAACACTTGGGAATTCACTCAGAAGAATACTTCTTTCATCGTTACCGGGAGCGGCTGTTACATCAATTAATATTCAAGGAGTTTTGCATGAATTTTCTACAATACCTGGAGTAAGAGAGGATGTAACAGAAATAATTCTTAATATAAAAAATTTAGCTGCGAAGATGAATGTACCTGGGCCCGCTCAGCTTCTTATAGATGCGAAGGGTCCCAGAGAGGTTACAGCAGCGGATATTATAACAGGCGGAGATGTGGAAATAGTAAACGAAGATCTGCATATCGCAACCTTGGAGGAAGGCGCCGAACTCATTATAGAAATGGAAATGGAACAAGGCAGAGGCTATGTGGTAGCGGAAAGAAATAAAAAGGAAAACCAGGCAATTGGTGTGATTCCTATTGATTCTATTTATACGCCTGTTAAAAAAGTCAACTTTACAGTTGAAGACACAAGGGTAGGAAACAGAACAGATTTTGATAAATTAACATTTGAAATCTGGACTAACGGTACAATTGAACCAGAAGAAGCAGTTTCTTTAGGTGCGAAAATATTAAATGAACATCTGAACCTGTTTATATCATTAACCGAACACGTAAATGACGTGGAAATAATGGTTGAAAAGGAAGAAGACGAAAAAGAAAAAGTATTAGAAATGACAATAGAGGAACTTGATTTATCGGTGAGATCCTATAACTGTCTAAAGAGAGCAGGAATAAATACTGTTGAGGAGCTTACGTACAAGTCTGAAGAAGACATGATGAAAGTAAGAAACCTTGGCAAGAAATCTTTGGACGAAGTTGAGAAGAAACTTGATGAATTAGGTTTGTCTCTGAGGAAAAATGATAATTAGCTGTAAAAAGGAGGACTGAGCATGGGTAGTCACAGAAAGCTTGGTTTCAAAACCGAACACAGAGTAGCTATGCTTCGTAATATGACTGCTGACTTGATAAATAACGGCAGAATTATTACTACTGTAGCAAGAGCAAAAGAATTAAGAAGAGTGGCAGAGAGGACAATTACTCTTGGTAAAAGAGGAGACTTGCATGCAAGGCGTCAGACATTATCGTACTTATATGACAAAAATGCAGTGAACAAGCTATTTGAAGAGGTTGCTCCTAAATATGCTGATAGAAATGGCGGGTACACCAGAATTTTGAAGCTGGGACCACGCAGAGGCGACGGAGCAGAAATGGCTATAATTGAACTTGTATAGTGCCTTGCATTTCGTGGATATCTGCGAAATGCTACGATTCTTATACTTTTGCTTTAAGTATAAGTTACTATGAATTTAATATCGAGGGGTTATACCTTGTAATTTTGAAGAAGCAATTTAAATAATTATTTAAGTTGCTTTTTGTTATATTTATAAAAAATTTTGCTTTTTTAATTTATTTTTATAATTAATTTCATTTATGTTCATTATGATTCAATTATTATAAGCATTGAAAAAATTTGAATTTATAGTATAATATATATATTTACTAATATTTAACAAACTGGTTTTTGTTAAATATCAGAAATGCTAAGGATGCTTACATACATTTAATAATATTATAAAATAAAAAGTGATTGTTGCATGAAAGTATATATTGTGCAGGAAGTGATAATATGAGATATAATATTGCCATTTGTGATGACTGCAGAGAATACGGGGAAATAGTATCAAAAATAATAGAGGAGGTTGCATCAAATAATAAAATTAATTGTAGTATAGAAACGTACACTTCAGGGAAAAACCTTGTGGAAGCTTTTAAAGAAAGTGAATTTGATATTTTATTTTTGGATATGGAAATGCCTGAATTAAACGGTGTGGAGACAGGGCTGCTAATTAGAAAAATGAGTAAAAATAATCCTGTTATTTTTTATTTGACATCACACAAAGAATATGCATATGACTCTTATCAAGTTAAGGCGAAAGATTATTTTTTGAAACCAATAAAACGTTTTCAAATAGAAGAAGCTTTGAATGAGTGTATGAAAGAGATTAATGTACCGCAGGAATTTCTTGATGTAAAAGATGTTAACCATATTAAACACCACATTCCCATAAATGAAATAACACATATATTAAGAAAAAAAGAAGACAGGAAAATTCATATATATTTTTTTGACAAAAAAGAGATAATAATTGTGCAGACACTTGAAAATATTGAAAGGGAGTTGATAAACAATGATAATATCGTGAGGGCAAGCAAATCATGTTTGGTTAATATGGATAATGTAAAGATGATTAATAAAAATTTGATTTATTTCAGAAATGGATTTAAGGAGGAAGCAAGCAGACGGTGTTTGTCACAATTAAATAATAAATTTAAACTAAAAAACTGGCGGTGAAATTATGATCATATGGTACATTGTAGAGTTACTAGTAAATTTTGTTCAAGTTTACGTAATATTTAAATTTTTTGAATTGTATTATGAGCGAAGGCTCAAATTTAGGTATTCTGTTGAGACCGCTGTTTTAGTTATGACAGCAGTACTGTGCTTACTGAATTATACAGTTTCAAATAAACCATTTATTTATTTAATATACATTTTAATTTTTTATACCCTTACTATTTTTTTATTTAAAGGGAATATATTTTCTAAATGTATAACAGTTTTCTTAATTATGGCATTACTCGGCGTATGTGAATTATTAGTTGCTGTACTTATTTCTTTAATATCGGGGGTAGATTTAAAATCAAGTCAGCAACAAGGCTTTGTAAGATTAGAAGGAATGATAATATCTCAAACTATTTTCATATATGTATATATGATTATGAAGGGAAATATTAAAAAGGAAAAGATATATTTAATTGACCGAAGATATTATTTTCTTACAGGTACAATTTTATTTTTAACTGTTATTGTAATTTTTATGACTATTTGGATGTATGGAAATATTGGAAATGAAAATATAGATAATAATTTATTTGCTTTTACACTATGTGTATCACTTATATCAATTATAGCAATAGTTTTAACCGATCGAATTATTAAGGATATGAATGAAAAACATAAAGACGAAATGGAACTCCAGCGTATGAAAATGGAACACGCATATTTATCAGATGTTAATTCTGCTTTAGAGGAGCTTAGAATTTTAAAACATGATATGAGGGGAGAATTGGCTATAATTCATGGATACAATGAATTAGGCCAAAAAGATAAAATAAGAAGCCATATCGAAAAAAAGCTTCAAGAGATGAATGTACAGCTTATGCCTAAAATAGACAAGGACAATGTAATTACTTCATTTTTAAATTTTAAACTGAAGGAGGCAAGATCAGAAAAAATAGAGGTTAATATTAAAAGCAGCTTGACGGAAGAAAATGAAATAGACATTGATAAGGAAGATATATGCCGGGTATTGAATAACATTATCAACAACGCAATTGAGGCATGTAAGCAATGTGATAAAAAATACATAAACTTGTACATAAATATTTTAAACAACTGTATTGTTATTAAATCAGAAAATCCTTTCAGCGGAGAAATAAAAAAAGAAGACGGTAAAATACTTACTATAAAAAAAGATAAGGCAAAACATGGATACGGTTTGAAGAGCATAAAAAATATTGCAGAAAAGTACGGAGGTTTTATGAATGTAAATTATATTAATAATGTATTTACTATTGAAGTCCAAATGTTGATTAAAATTTAACACTTTGGCCAGTAATAATACATCAGACTAATTATCTTGTAAGCAATTGCATACAAGTTATTTTTGGACTTTTTATATACCGTTCAAGCAACAAAAACAACCGAATAGACATTTTACATAAAAATTATTGAAACTTGTAAATAAATGGTGTAGTATGATATTAATGTTGAAATAGGGAAGGGAGTGTTAAAAAATGAAAAAAACTTTATCTTCAAAAATTGCTGCACTTTTGGAAGCAACTGCTCAAAAAACTGTGGGTACAACATCTATATTCATATATAATCAGCCAAAAGTACCGCAATGCTTGCTAAAAAATGATAAGTAAGGTTTCAGTTTTATTATCTGAGAGAATTGGGGGTAACCTCAATTCTTCAGATAATGAAAAAGCAGTGTATGCCTATGGTATCGAAGTATTGCTTTCATTGCTGACAAACTTAATAATCCTTTCCATATTGGCGTATATTATGAACAAAAAATGGGAACTTCTAATTTACCTCCTTTTCTTTACAATACTCAGGAGTTTTACAGGCGGTTACCACGCAAAAACACATGTAGGGTGTATTTTTATCACATCCTTTGTATTTGTGATATCGGCTATGTGCGGTATGTATTTAGATAAATACGAGAAAATATTTTTAGCGTTGGGAGTTATATTTTCGGTTTTTATAGTTTTTTGGCGAGCACCGTCCGAATCGGTAAATAAGCCTTTGAGCAAAAGTGAAAGAAAGAAATATAGGAAAATAAGCAGAATATTGGTTATAGTATTGAGTATTTTTACTGTTTCCTTATATTTTTTGAGAGAAAAAACAGATAATATTTATATTACAGCAACGGCAGTTATGGTGTTTGAATCTGCAAGTATGTTAAAAAAGTGAATTTTTGTATTTATATGAGTTAAGACAGTTCAATTTATTGGACTGTTTTTTTTGCTTTACATCTCTTTGTTACTATATTATCAGATAATTCGATAAAAGATATTGTAAATTCATTGGAATAATGTTATTATTTAATGCAGGTTAATGCAGTTAAATAATTATATCAGGTGTGTATATATGGCAGAGAATATAATTAAAATAGAAAATGTAAAATTTAAATATGACGAAAAAGATACCCTATATGCCGTCGACGGCGTAAATCTTAATATTAGACAAGGTGAATTTACCGCTGTTGTGGGTCGTAATGGTTCAGGAAAATCTACTCTTGCAAAGCTTATAAATTCAATATTGCTGCCTGAGTCAGGCAAAATTTATGTGAAGGGAATGGATACTGCCGATGATTCCAAGCTTTGGGATATAAGGCAGGCTGCAGGGATGGTCTTTCAGAATCCGGATAATCAGCTTGTTGCTACGATTGTGGAGGAAGACATTGCCTTCGGACCTGAAAATCAAGGAGTAGATCCTTCTGAAATAAGAAGGAGAGTGGACGAAGCGTTAAAAGCTGTGGGAATGTATGATTTTAGGGATTGGCCTCCTCATATGCTGTCAGGAGGGCAAAAACAAAGAATTGCAATTGCAGGAATATTAGCTTTAAATTCTGACTGCATAATATTAGATGAACCTACGGCTATGCTAGATCCGTCCGGCAGGAAGGAAGTAATGGATACACTTCAAAAGCTAAAAGAAAGAGGAAAGACAATAATATTGATAACACATTATATGGATGAAGCTGTTCAGGCGGATAGGGTGGTGGTAATGGACAGAGGCAGTGTTAAATTGGACGGTACTCCTAAGGAAATTTTTAGGAATATGGATGTAATTAAAAAATTTGGTTTGGATGTACCGCAAATAACACAGCTTGCTCAGGGACTTTACAGAGCAGGTCTTGACATTCCTCCTGATATAATAGATGTGAAAGAATTGGTGGATCTACTATGTCGATAAAAGCAGAAAATATTAAATATATATACGGCGAAGGGACAGCATTTGTGACAGTAGCGTTGGATGATGTGAATGTGGAAATACATAAGGGTGATTTCCTTGGAATTATCGGACATACAGGTTCAGGTAAATCTACTTTTATTCAGCTTTTAAATGGATTGGAAAAACCAACTCAGGGAAAAATAACCGTAGATGGAATTGTTGTTGGTGAGGATAAGAAGCTTTTAAGTAAAATACGCCAAACCGTAGGGCTTGTTTTCCAATATCCCGAATATCAGTTGTTTGAAGAAACTGTGGCGAAGGATGTTGCATTTGGACCGGCAAATTTGAAACTATCTGAAGATGAAATTAACGAAAGAGTCAGAGATTCATTGGAAATGATGGGTTTTAATTATGAAAAGATTAAAGATGTTTCTCCTTTCGATTTGTCGGGCGGTCAAAAAAGAAGGGTTGCAATTGCCGGGGTGATGGCAATGAAACCAAGCTACCTGGTACTGGACGAACCTACGGCAGGGCTTGATCCTGCAGGTAGGAATGAACTGTTTGCACAGATAAATCGGCTTCATGAAAAGTCAGGTGTAACCATAATTCTTGTTTCTCACAGTATGGAGGACATTGCCAGATTAGTAAACAGGGTAATAGTAATGTATAAGGGTAAAGTACATATGGAAGGGACGCCGAAGGAAATATATTCTCATCCAGATGAATTGGAAAAAATCGGACTAGGTGTTCCTCAGATTGCTGAAGTTGTTTATGAACTTAGAAAACGTGGCTTTAATATAAGACCGGACATAATTACAGTAAAGGAAGCCAAGGAAGAAATATTGAGGGAAGTGAGGAAACGACGTGCTTAAAAATTTAACTATCGGGCAGCATTACCCCGTGGAATCTCCTATTCATAGTCTTGACCCAAGAGTGAAAATTATAATTACGATTTTTTTTATAGTTTCCTTGTTTCTCGTAGACAACTTTACAACATATTTAGTTGTAATTGTATTTTTAGCAGCGGTAATTAAAATGTCCAAAGTGCCGTTTAAATTTGTTATAAGAGGTTTAAGGCCTATATTGATGATAATTCTTATAACCTTTATTATTAATATTTTAATGACTCCTGGTAAAATATTGCTCAAGGTAGGATTTATTAAAATAACCGAGGAAGGTCTAAGGCAGGCAGGATTTATGGCTATAAGGCTCACGCTCCTGATAATGGGAACATCTCTGCTTACACTTACCACTTCTCCTATTATTCTTACAGACGGGATTGAAAGCCTTTTAAGCCCTTTTAAAAGATTTGGGCTGCCTGCCCATGAATTGGCAATGATGATGACTATAGCATTAAGGTTTATTCCTACATTATTAGATGAAACTGAAAAGATAATGAAAGCACAAAAATCCAGAGGAGCAGATTTTGAAAGCGGGAATTTGGTAAGCAGGGCAAAAAATTTAGTTCCATTATTAGTTCCGCTTTTTGTAAGTGCATTCAGGCGTGCCGATGAGTTGGCAATGGCAATGGAAGCAAGATGCTACAGAGGTGGAGAGAACAGAACAAGAATGCGTCAGCTTAAAATTTCAAAGGGTGATTACGTTGCATCAGTAATATTTACAATTTATTTTGCAGCGGTAATTATAATTAAAATATGGTAAAAAATATTAAACTTAAAATTGCTTATGATGGAACCGGTTATCATGGGTGGCAAACTCAACCGGGCAAGAATACAATTCAGGGAACAATAGAAGAGGCAATCTACACCGTAATGAAAGAAATGAAACAAAAAATTAATTTAACAGTCTCAGGAAGAACCGACAGCGGTGTTCATGCTCTTGGGCAGATAGCAAACTTTATTTCGGATACTAATATTCCCCAGGATAAAATTAAGATTGCCTTAAATGCAAACTTGCCTAATGATATTAGAATTTTAGAGTCGGAAATTGTTCCTATGGAATTTAATTCAAGGTTTGATGCTCATGACAAAACATATATGTATCAAATTTACAATGACAGGGTTTTAAGTCCATTTTACAGCAGATATTCATGTTTTGTGCCGTCAAGGCTTGATTTTGATAAAATGGAAGAGTCACTGAAATGCATTATTGGATCTCATGATTTTAAAGGTTTTATGGCTACAGGTTCCGATGTTAAAACAACAGTGAGAACGATCTATGAAGCAAAACTTATTTATGAAAGACCCATAATAAAATTATATATAACAGGAAGTGGATTTTTGTACAACATGGTAAGGATTATAGCCGGAACATTAATTGACATCGGAAAGGGCATAAAAGGTTCAGAGTGTATGGAAGAAGCCATAAAAACAAAAGACAGAACAGCACTTGGTCAGACAGCCGTATCCCGAGGATTGTTTCTAATAAGCGTAAATTATAAAAAAATGCTTGACATGTGAATTGTTTTAATTTAAACTATATAAGTATGATTAAATGAGAGAAAAAACGTCCAATGCCCCGGAATTAGGTTTTTTCAATATAATTTAAAATTAATTTGATATCAGGAACACAGGAGGTAAGATAATGAAAAGCTTCTTGGCAAAACCTAATGAAGTTGCAAAGGAATGGTATGTTATAGATGCCGAAGGCAAAACTTTAGGTAGACTTGCAACAGAGGTTGCAAGACTTTTAAGAGGTAAACATAAACCGATATACACACCCCATGTTGATACAGGGGATTATGTTATAGTAGTAAATGCTGATAAAGTTGTTTTAACAGGAAAAAAATTAGACCAAAAATTATACAGGCACCACTCTCTTTATCCAGGCGGATTAAAGGAAACTCCTTATAGGGATTTATTTAAAAAAAAGCCTACGGAACCAGTTTATTTGGCGGTAAAAGGAATGCTTCCTAAAAACAGCCTTGGAAGAAAAATGTTAAAGAAACTTAAGGTATATGCTGGACCTGAGCATAACCATCAGGCTCAAAACCCACAGGTGTACGAGTTTTAGGAGAGGAGGACGATTAGATGGATGTACAATATAGAGGAACAGGCAGAAGAAAAAAAGCAGTAGCAAGGGTAAGATTAGTGCCGGGAACCGGAAAAGTTGTAATAAATAAAAGAGATTTAAATGATTATATTAAGTATGAAACTTTAAGAGTATTGGTTAAGGAACCGTTGGTTATTACTGATACCATGGGTCAATATGATGTATTGGTAAATGTTAACGGCGGTGGATACACAGGCCAAGCAGGAGCAATCAGACATGGCATTTCAAGAGCGCTTTTACAGGTAGATGGAGAGTTAAGACCCCTTCTTAAAAAAGCTGGATTCCTTACAAGGGATTCAAGAATGAAAGAAAGAAAGAAATACGGCTTGAAGAAAGCAAGAAGAGCTTCACAGTTTAGCAAGAGATAGTTCATATGATTCATAAGTAAGAAAATGAAATAAGTAATAAAATAAAAATTATAAAAACGAGAAATCGAAAATTGTGATTGTTTTTGGACATAGTATTCCAAATTAGGTTTTCGATTTCTCAAGTGTTTCTTGGCACCCACTAAAAAAAATCAAGATTTTTTTGTGACTCCAGGATTCTTTTGAAAGGAGTTTTTTTAATGAAAAAAATTAATACACGTTTTATAACAAGAACTGCATTAATAGCAGCAATATATGCGGCTTTAACTTACGCATTTGCATGGATGAGTTATGGTCAGGTACAGTTCAGGGTAGCTGAAATTTTGGTCTTATTTGCGTTTATTGAGCCTAAGTACGGCCTTGGACTAATATTAGGATGTGTACTGGCAAACATCGGAAGCCCATTGGGAGTAATTGATGTTGTCGTAGGATCATTTGCAACATTTGTTGCAATTGCTTTTATTGTGGTAGTGAGAAAAACATTGGGATTTGGAAAAAAATCATTGTTGATTGCCAGTCTTGGCCCTGTAATATCAAATGCACTGTTTGTAGGAGCGGAATTAACTTATTTGTTTCAAACGCCGTTTATATGGAATGCAATTTATGTAGCAATAGGAGAGATTATTGTAGTTACAATAGCTGGAACGGCTGTTGTAACTGCAGTTATGAAAAATAACAATCTGGTAGAGAAATTGTATATTAACTAAGTAAGCAACTCATATTTTATTTGGTGTCAGCGTTTATTTTAAATGTAAAATAAAAACGAGGCAGTCTTGTGAACTGTCAAGTAGATAATCTAATTTTAATTAATTAGAATGTTTACTTTGGAAGTCATATTATGTGCCTTGTTTTTATATCTCATAATGTTTTTAAGTTTCTAAGTTGTCTGTATATTTTATTTCCTGTCTTTATAATCTGAAATTTATTTTGTGCCGAACAATCGGTCTCCGGCATCACCTAAACCAGGTACAATGTATCCGATGTCATTGTATTTTTCGTCGATTGCCGCGGTATATATTTCAACATCAGGATGAGCTGAAGTTACTCTTTTAAGCCCTTCTGGAGCACATACCAAATGTATTGATTTAATTTTCTTAGCTCCGTGTTTTTTTAATAATGTCAATGCTCCATTCATTGAACCGCCGGTTGAAAGCATTGGTTCGGTTATAATTACAATCCTGTTTTCTATATCTTTTGGAAGCTTACAGTAATACTCTACAGGCTGAAGGGTTTCTTCGTTTCTATATAAACCAATATGCCCTATTTTTGCATTTGGGATTAAATCAAGCATGCCGTCAACCATTCCAAGTCCTGCTCTTAAAACAGGAACAATGGCGATATCTTCTCCAGCCAGTGATTTTCCTGTTGTTCTGGCAATGGGTGTTTCAATCTCGATATCTTTTACGGGAAGGTTTCTTGTTACTTCATAAGCCATAAGCATGGCAATTTCCCGTACAAGTTCCCTAAAATCTTTAGAAGATGTGTTTTTGTCTCTTAACATTGTAAGCTTATGCTGTATTAACGGATGAGAGACTACAGTTACATTATTCATATATCTACTCCTTTGTAAGATTATTTAATTAATAATTTAAGAATTGTATTAAATTTAATCATATAATATAATTATTGCGTAGATGAGGCTCTTTGTCAATTATTTTTTTATTAAGGAGTGAGTTAAATGATAAAAGGTGTTGGAATTGATGTTACGGAAGTGGAAAGAATCAATAAAAACTTGAAAAATGAAAAATTTTTAATTAAAATATATTCAGAGGATGAGATGGAATATTTGAAATCGAGGAATTATAATCCGCAGGCTGCCGCAGGTATGTTTGCTGCTAAGGAGGCGGTTTCCAAGTGTCTCGGAACAGGATTTTTGAATTTTGGTCCATGTCGCATTGAAATATTGAAGGACGAGTTTGGGAAGCCCATTGTGAACTTAACAGGTAATGCGTTAAAAAGGGCTGAAAAGCTTAATATAAAAAATGTGCAGATTTCTATTTCTCATACTAATCAGTATGCTGCAGCATTTTGTATAGTAGAGTAAAATTAAGTGCTTTTGCCATTATTCTTGGAATATATTCGTATATTCTCTCATATATCTTCTATATAAAGACGGAAGCAGGATGAGAAATGAGATTAAAAATATTGTGCATAATTTTGATATTATTTACGGTGTGCGGATGTTCAGCGAAAAGTAACCCCTTTATTATTCCTGTTAATTATACAGGCGAGGCTTTGATGAAGGTTTATACTGATAACAGCAAGAATGAATATAAAGTCGATATTGTTTGTAGAGATGGAAATTACAGCTTTAGGGCGGATACTGGGGAACAGTCATGGAATTTTGCGTATTTGGCAGGAAACAGATGTGTATTGAACAATGATAAATTTCCGGAAAACAGTGAAAATATAGAAAATTTTGAATTGACTGATTCTTTAATTTATGATTTTGATTTAAGTAAGTTTGACATATCATTAGATACAATACCTGATGAATTGGTTTATTTTGACGGTACATATAAGCATGTTTTAAGTTTTAGCAAAGAGAGCTTGCTTCCTGAAAAAATTTTTATTTATAAAAATGATAATTTGGTAAAAACTATACTATATAAAAAGATAAACATAGAAGAGTAATAATCTTCACAGTTAATACATAAGTTACCATATAATTTGCATAATTATTGTGGTAAAATTACATAAGATATATATAGATGAACTGAGTTTAAGTAATCGAGGTGTGTATTTTGTCTGATAACAAAAAAATATTAATTTCAATTCCTGAAAATTTGCTTAGGGAATTAGATAATACAGTTAAAGAAGAAAAAACCAATAGGAGCGATTTTATACGCAAATCTATAAGGTTTTATTTAATTGAGAGAAGAAAACTTGAAATCAGGAACAAGATGAAAGCCGGATATTTGGAGATGAGTAATATCAATAAGAGCATTACGGAGGAATACTCAGAAGGTGACTATGAAGATTTTCTAAGTTACGAAACAAAATTATTGGGAAGTGAATAGTTTGATTGTAAAAAGGGGAGATGTATACTATGCCGACCTGAGTCCTGTCATAGGCTCCGAGCAAGGAGGGGTAAGGCCGGTTTTAGTGGTACAAAATGATATTGGGAACAGGTATAGCCCTACAGTTATTGTGTCCGCGATTACGTCGCAGATTAATAAGGCAAAACTGCCTACACATATTGAAATAAGTTCTAAGGACTTCGGCCTACCTAAAGATTCGGTTGTTTTGTTAGAGCAGATTAGAACAATTGATAAAAAGCGCTTAAAAGAAAAAATAGGACGATTTGATAAAAAACTTATGGTTGAAGTTAATGATTGTTTGAAAATAAGTTTAGGACTTATAGATTTTTAGTAAAATTATTACATAATAATATTTGATAATATTTGAAAATCAAAGAAAGCTGCAAATCTATTTTTTAATGCAGCTTTTTGTGAACTAACTATTCTATCAATTCATTTCTTTACTTAATAGGCGGAGAGAATTCTTTTTTAATAAAGTTCTTACTTTGCCAATCATATAAAAAGAACCTGAAAATGCCACATATTCGTTTTTGTTAATGCCTTTTAATATAGGTATTATTTTGCTGTAATCATTTAAGGCTGTAACATCTAAATCGGAATGCTTTTTAATTAAGCATGCTAAATCGCCTGCATCCATGGCTCTTGGGCTGTCAGGTGTCAGAGTGTATATTTTTTTACAAAGAGGCAATATATAAGGAAGTACGTCTTCTGGATTTTTATCTGTCAGCATCCCGAAGAAAAGTATTATTTTATTGCCCTTAAAATTTTCTTTTACTGTTCTTGAGAAATATTTAATACCATCTATATTGTGCCCTCCATCAAGAACTATGACTGGATCTTGATGTATTATTTCAAACCTTCCGGCAAATTTACAGTTTTTAAGTCCGTTCAAAATACTTTCTTCTGTTATGTTATATCCTGATTCTTTTACAATTTCAAGTGCTCTCAATGCTGTCAGTGTATTATAAAGCTGATGATCACCTAGAAAATTTATCTTTGCCTCAGGTAAATTAAGTACATCGGTTTTTAAATATTTAAACCATTGTCCCGTAAGGTCAGATTTTATTTTAATTATGTTTTCTTTGTATGTTTCATAAACTTTGGCATTTCTTTTTATGGCTACATTTTTTATGGTATTGATTATATTTTCATCCTGAGGGTATACTACTACTTTGGAATTTTCTTTTATAATTCCTGCTTTTTCAAAGGCTATCTTTTCTAATGTGTCTCCTAAATATTCCATATGGTCATAGCTTATTGAAGAAATAACTGAAACCACAGTGTTTTTTACAACATTGGTGGCATCAAATCTTCCGCCTAAACCAACTTCAAGAATAAGAAAATCAATTTTTTGTTCTTGAAAATATTTAAATCCTATTGCAGTAACAACTTCAAATTCCGTGGGGTGGTTGTAGCCTTCATTAATCATTATTTTTATTTTTGATTTTACAAGATCAGTTATTCTTGCCAAAGAATCTCTGTCTATATGTTTTTTGTTGACCTGTATTCTTTCTGTAAATTCCTCCAGGAACGGGCTTGTAAAAAGCCCTGTTTTATAGCCGGATGCCATAAGTACGTCATGAATCATGCTGCAAGTGGAACCTTTCCCGTTAGTGCCTGCAACATGTATTATTTTGTATGAATCCTGAGGGTTTCCCAGGAGTTCAGTCAGTTTCGTTATATTTTGAAGGCCTAATTTTGAACCGAACTTGTATGTAGAATGAATAAATTTTATTGCTTCTTCGTAAGTCATTTTATCCACTTTGATATGTTTAAACACATCAATATTCTCCTATCTTATATTGATAATTCACAGTTGGTTCCATTGCCTTATATAATTTATCATAAGTTCCTATTGTCTTGCTTACAATAAATACAAGTCAGGCAAAGGCGTCAGACTTTGTTTCATCTAATAGATTATATCATAATTTTGGAAGGGTACAAGCAGATTAATTTTATTGACGCAAATAAATTTTACTTCAAAGCTTTCTGAACACATAGGTCAGTACCTGGGAAGTAAGCGTATTTGTTCCGGAATTCCTGAATACGGGATAAGTTTGTGAAGCTGAATTTTTTTTGATTATTTCAAAACTGGATTTGAACGTACTTTCACAGTATTCAACAGCTTCTTCTTTTTTTAGATTTATTTCGAACATTGGGTCTATAGGAATTCCATTATTATTTACTTCAATGATATTCGTATTCATTATCAAAATGAAAATACCGCCTTGAATTAACCCATCGCGAATCTGTCTTAGTTTAATCAGGAGGGTATCCTTGCTTTCAAGATGTTCAAGAACCGAAATTGCCAGTATAAAATCATACTTTCCTTTTTTAATTTCAAATGAATCAACATTTGATAAAATAAGGTTTAGTTTTGAATATACTTGATAATGCCTGGCATTTAATTCTAAATGTTTTAAAGCTATGCGGAGCAAGTCAATGCAGTCAATTTTGCATTCAATTGACCTGGCAATTTCTATTGCATTTCTGCCTACTCCACATCCAAGATCCAAAACTCTTATTTCTCTGCTATACTTTTTAAAGTATGGTAAAACATCTGTAACTGTTTTTACGGGATGGCTTAACCATGACCCCTTATTATACAGTCCGTAGTTTTCATATGTTACACTATGGGAAAAAGCTTCTTCTTCTCGTATCTTGCTAATTCTATCCATAATACCGGTATCATCCTCATTTTTTATTTGATTACTATTATTATTTTATCATTTTGTTAAGGATCTATCAAGTTAATTGAGAAAATTGAGAATTTAGGATATGATTAATATAGTCATAAAATGTTAAATGAAAGTCATACAGGAAGTTCAAAAAAATGTGATAATATAATTCTAATTTGAAGTTGTTATTTGAACCGTGTTATGTTAAAATATTTTAGAATTTAAAGGATACAAGGGGTGGTCAGATGAAAAGCTACTATAAAATAAACGAAATCTCACACTTATATAATATTGGTAAAGATTCCTTAAGATATTATGAAGAGCTTGGAATGCTGAACCCTAAAAGAGATACCAACGGATACAGATTATACAGCATACAGGATATCTGGAAGCTTAACAATATAAAGGACCTAAGAAATTTGAACATGCCTATGGATGCTATTAAAGACTACCTGGAAAATAAAACAATAAAAAATACATTAGATCTATTGGATGAAGAGATAACTACAATAAATGAAAAATTAGATCAGTTGAAGGTACAGAGAAGCAAAATTACATCTCGTATAAAAACACTGCAAGAAGATGTTGCGGAAAAGAACACAGAAATAATTCATGAAATAGATATAGATGAAAGAAAAGTTATAGTCCTGAACGATTCTTTTAATAGCGACGAAGAGGCAGATTTTTTAATTAAAAAGCTCCATAAAAAGCATGAAGATAAACTTTATCTATTAGGTAACAATTATGTTGGAGCAACAATTAGCATTGATAAAATAAAAGGGAAAATATACAATGCATATACATCGGTGTTTTTTATCCTAGAGAACGACGACAAAAGCTTTGACAAAGTTATTCCCAAAGGGAAATATTTATCTTTGTCTTACAGAGGTTCATACGAGAAAAAAGGCAAGTTCATTCCTCTAATGATAGAATATGCTGAAAATAAAGGATATACGGTTGTATCTGACCTTATCGAATTGTATAAAATAGACGTTCATGAAACAAGCATTACAGATGAATTCTTAACCGAGCTGCAGCTACAAGTAACAAACGGCCAGCATGATGAACAATAGGAAGGAAATAAGATGATAGACACCAAAAAGCTTCAAAAAAAACTGCTGAGTGTAGAAAAACCTGCAAGATATGTAGGCGAAGAATTAAATTCCACCATAAAAAATAAGAGGGATATAAGTGTCAGATTTGCTTTTGCGTTCCCGGACGTTTACGAGGTGGGAATGTCTCATACCGGGCTTCATATTTTGTACCATATGTTGAATAGTATGGAAAACATATGGTGTGAAAGGGTGTTTGCTCCGTGGATTGATATGGAGAAAGTTATGCGTGAAAACAGCATACCTTTGTATGGCCTGGAGAGCAAGGACGAATTGAGGGAATTTGACTTTATAGGTTTTACTCTTCAATATGAAATGAGTTATACAAATATTTTGAATATGCTTGATTTGGGAAATATTCCTATAAAATCAAAATACAGAACAAATGACATGCCTATAGTTATTGCCGGAGGTCCGTGCGCATACAATCCGGAACCTCTCTATGAGGTTATAGATTTATTTGCTTTAGGGGAAGGTGAAGAACTACTTCCTGAATTAATGAAACTTTATGAAAGAGAAAAACAAAATGGATTCAATAAAATGTCATTTCTGGAAAAGGCAGCACAGTTGGAGGGGGTATACGTTCCTCAATTTTATGAAGAGATATATGGAAAAGACGGAACAATAAAAGAAAGAAAAATTTTAAACAAACATGCTAAGGAAATAGTGACTAAACGAATAATAAAGGACTTTGACAAAAGTTTTTATCCTGATAAAAGCATTCTGCCTTATATTGATGTAGTTCACGACCGTGTGGCACTGGAAATATTCCGAGGATGTACAAGAGGATGCCGCTTCTGCCAGGCAGGAATGGTTTACAGGCCTGTTAGGGAAAAAACCCCGGAGACTCTTATTAATCAGGCGGAAAATTTAATAAATTCTACCGGGCACGATGAAATATCTCTTACGTCACTAAGCTCAGGCGATTATTCATGCCTTCCTGAGTTGACATTGAGGCTGCTGGAAAAGTATGAAAGACGCAATATAAGTATATCCCTCCCTTCACTGAGATTGGATTCAATGACATTCGACATAATCGAACGGCTGCAGGAGGTAAGGAAATCAGGACTTACATTTGCACCGGAAGCAGGGACTCAGCGTATGAGAGATATAATAAACAAAAATCTTACAGAAGAACAGATTTTGGGGCCTGTGGAAACAGCATTTAATTTAGGATGGTCAACTGTTAAATTATACTTTATGATAGGGCTGCCGTGGGAAACAATAGAAGATGTAATGAGTATTAAAAGTCTTGCTTATAAAATAAAAGATATGTTCTTCGATAGACCTAAGGAAGACATTAAGGGCAACTTAAAAATTAACGTCAGCGCATCATGTTTTGTACCGAAACCGTTTACGCCCTTTCAGTGGGTTGGTCAGAACGGCATGGATGAGTTTTTTTATAAGGCGAAAACTCTCCAGGGAAAGATCAAGGATAAAAAGGTATCCTTCAGCTATCATGACCCTAAGGTAAGCTATATTGAAGCTGTTTTTGCAAGAGGTGACAGGAGGCTTTCAAAGGTCCTTATAGAGGCATGGGAAAAAGGGTGCAAGTTTGACGGATGGTATGATATTTTCGATTTCGATAAATGGATGGAAGCTTTTAAAGAAACAGATATGGACCCGGATTTTTTTGCAGGGAGAAAAAGAGATATTACGGAAATTCTTCCTTGGGATTTTATAGATGTGGGAGTCAGCAAGGAATTTTTGGTAAAAGAATATGAAAAGGCTTCAAGAGCCGTAACAACGCCGGACTGCAGGCAGCAGTGCCTTAATTGTGGGGTCAATCACAATCTGATAGGAGGTGCCTGCCCTCATGTGCAAAATAATATGTAAATACAGTAAAACCGGTAATTTAAAATATATATCTCACTTGGATGTATTGAGATTTGTTCAAAGATCTGTTAAAAGAGCGGGAATTGATGCAAAGTATTCGGAAGGTTTTAATCCTCATATGAAAACATCCTTTGGTTTTCCGTTGCCTTTGGGAATAGAAAGCATGGGAGAATATTTCGAGCTTGAACTAAACGAAGATATTCCTCCAGAAAAATTTGTCGAAAGAATGAATGCAGTTATGCCCAAGGGAATTCAGATTTTAAAAGCAAGTAAAACTGATGAAACTCGGTCTTTAATGTCCAGATGCACCTATGCAGAATATATAATCGGTATTGAATCCCATAAAATAAATATGGATTTATTGAATAAATTACTGTGTGAAATGCTTGAAGAGGGCATCGTATTTGTAAGGCATAAAAAAAACAAAAAGAAAAGGACCACATCTAAAGAGCTTAATACAAAAGATTTTATTAAATTTCTTGAAGCGGAGAAAAGTAATGAAAACAAGGCAAAGATACATGCTGTGTTTCTAACATCCGAAACCGGGAGCATGAGAGTCAACGAGTTTTTAACGTTAGTGTCCCAGATGGCATTTCCTATAGATTACAGCATAATCATGAAAGTGGACTCTTTGGATAAGAACATGGAACCGATTTTGTAGAGGTTAACAACTATGTTTTATGTATATTGATATTAGTATATTCACAAACGTAAAACCGTTAAATACAAGATAAAGTGTTTCCTTTTTTGACGAGTTCTACAATAAACTATGCTCATGATCTTCTCCGTTTCTGTTATTGTGCTGATTAACATTATAACAGAGAAGCTCTCTTGAGCATTATTTTTTTATTTAATTTTACAACTTGCCAAGATCGGTAAAGTCCTGAATCAAATTGTATACACGAGGGAATTTGTGATACAATTATCATAGACAGTTACGTTATATTGATTACCACTGTCGATTATATCACTTGCGGAGGATGTTATGAAGTTAGAAAACGTTTTAGCAGAACAGGCATTAAGAATTTTTTTTGAAGATGCTTCTGAATCCCTTGTCATAATAGACAGTAATGGTTATATTGTAATGATGAACAAGCCGTATGCAGATTTTTTAGGGATCAGGCAGGAGGATGCTATTGGGAAGCACGTGGTTAGTATAATTGACAATACAAGATTACATATTGTGGTTAATGTGGGGAAACCTGAATATGGACAAGTTCAGATGATAAGAGGTCATAAAGCAATAACATCAAGGATTCCCATCTTCAATAATAGACAAATCATAGGAGCTATTGGCAAGGTTATATTTAAAGATTCTAGTGAGTTGGAAAAATTATACAAAAGAGTAGAAGAACAAAAAAAGAATTAAGCAATTATAAAGAACGGCTAAGAAAAATTCAAGGTAATTATTTTTCTTTAGATAATATTATTGGCAATAATAAAAAGATTATAGAATTAAAAGATGCTGTTAAAAGAGTATCACATTCAGATTCAACGGTTTTAATAACAGGTCAAAGCGGTACCGGCAAAGAGGTTTTTGCCAATGCAATTCATGAAACTAGCAATAGAAGGGACAATAACTTTGTAAAAATTAATTGTGCTGCAATACCAGAGAATCTTTTGGAGTCTGAGCTATTTGGGTATGATGAAGGTGCATTTACAGGATCAAAAAAAGGAGGCAAGATTGGCAAGTTTGAATTAGCTAATCATGGAACAATCTTTCTTGACGAAATAGGAGACATGAGTTTAGACATGCAATCCAAAATTTTGCGTGTTTTACAAGACAAGGTAGTAGAAAAGGTTGGAGGCAATAATGCTAAAAAGGTAGATGTGAGAATAATTGCAGCCACTAATCAAAATCTTATAGAAAAGATCGAAAAAGGAAAATTTAGAGAAGATTTATATTATAGATTAAATGTTGTACATATTGAATTACCATTATTAAGAGATAGAAAAGATGACATAAGTGTTTTGGGCAATTTTTTTATTAAAAAGTTTAACGATAAATTTGGTATTTACATTGAAAGGATATCAGATGAAGCAATGTCACGTATGTTAGACTATAATTGGCCCGGTAATATTAGGGAATTAGAAAATGTTATTGAAAGAGCATATAATTTTGTTGAAGGTAATGAAATAGTATTAGAAAATTTACCTGATAATATTTTAAATTATATTGATGCTTCTAAAGGAGAACTAAATAATAAAATGAACAATTACGAAAAAGGAATGATAGTAAAGACCTTAAAAGAATGTAGCGGAAATAAAAGCAGAACTGCTAAAATTTTAGGAATCAACAGATCTAATTTATATCATAAGTTAAAAAAGTATAATATTAAATAATATGTTCTCGATAATTTATGGCATTGTAATTGCTATATATTTATTGTAGAAAAAACTATGTAAAGTTTTACTATTTATAAAATTTATTAGAAATGAGGGATATATATTATTGTAGAAGGAAGGAGCCTAGAAGAAAAGGCATATAAGTTAATTGATAAATTTTCAGAATTAAATTTAATAAAATGCAACAGTAATAAAACAGGAAGGGTAAACCTTAGCGAAGCTAAAATTGTTGTTTCCGGCGGACGAGGAGTAGGTGGACCGGATGGGTTTAAACTGCTAAATGAATTAGCAGAATTATTAGGAGGTGAAATTGGTGCTTCTAGGGTTGCTGTAGATTCAGGATGGATAGACAGCTCCCATTGGATTGGTCAATCGAAACATATAGTTAAACCAGATGTTTATTTCGCTTGTGGAATTTCAGGTTCAGTTCAGCATCAAGCAGGAATGTTAGGTAAGTATATTGTGGCAATAAATAATGATGCTTACGCGCCAATATTTAATATATGCCATTTTGGGATAGTTGGAGATTTATATGAAGTAATCCCTTATATAATTAATGCGATAAAAGAAAAATGTTAGGTTAAACCTTTAATTTTTATGTAAAAAGCTTTAAAACGCTATGTAAAATATAATATTTTTAAAATACAGCAGATTATCGTATCACTGCTGTATTTTTTTGGGATAGTTGTATCAACATGTTATAAATCCATACACATATACAGTGTGACATTTACAACGTTTTCATAAATATTGTTATTGTTGTGTCAATATTAACAACACTTTATTTATAATGATCTATTGAAATTTCAATGTTTATGTATGGCATGACAATTGCTTATTAATTAATTGAAAGGAATAATGTTAGGTATTGTTTATTTTTGCACATTTGCATTTGTAGCAAATACTATTAAATTATTAACATTTTCCAATATTTAATTAATTATATATGGAAGGAGATTATTATGAAAAAGATGACTGTCTTTACTGCGGATGAAACTGCAAAACTTGTTAAAGATGGACAGACGATAACAACCAGCGGTTTCGTAGGAAGTGGATGCCCAGAGGCTTTAACAAAGGCCTTGGAAAAAAGATTTCTTGAAACAGGCAAACCGAAAAATTTAACATTGTTTTATGCGGCAGCACAAGGTAATAGAGATGGAAGCGGAGCTGATCACTTTGCTCATATTGGTTTGACTAAAAGGGTTGTTGCAGGACATTGGAATTTAGCGCCTGCTTTAGGAAAGTTAGTAATTGAAAATAAAATAGAAGGCTATAATCTGCCTCAGGGCACATTATCTCAATTATTCAGAGATATTGCAGCGCATAAGATTGGAACAATTACTCATGTAGGATTGAACACTTTTGTAGATCCAAGGAAACAAGGTGGCAAATTAAATGAAATAACAAAAGAAAACATTGTTGAATTAGTAGACATATTAGGGCAAGAAAAGCTATTATATAAAGCTATTCCTTTAGATATTGCATTTATAAGGGGAAGCTATGCAGACGAATTGGGGAATATATCCTTGGAGAAGGAAGTTGTTCCTTCAGAAGTTACTTCAATTGCTCAGGCAGTTAGAAATTCTGGTGGAAAAGTTATTGTTCAAGTTGAACGTATAGTTAAGGCAGGTACTTTAGATCCAAGGCTAGTGAAGATACCAAGAATATATGTAGATGGCATAGTAGTGGCTAATCCTGAAGAACACGAACAATGCTTCGGACATAAGTTCGACCCATCATTGACTGGTGATATTCAAATACCTTTAGATTCAATACCTGTTCCTCCATTATCTGCTAAAAAGATAATTGGCAGAAGGGCTGCTGTAGAATTAAAGGAAAACTCTGTAGTAAATTTAGGAATTGGTATCCCGGAATATATTTCTTTGGTTGCAAATGAAGAAGGTATTGGAGATTATATGACACTGACTGTCGAAGCGGGTCCTGTTGGAGGAGTTCCTGTAGGAGGATCACAATTTGGTGCTTCAATAAACCCCGAATGCATTTTAGACCAACCGGTTCAATTTGATTTTTATGATGGAGGTGGAGTAGATTTAGCATTTTTAGGATTGGCAGAAGTTGATGAAAGCGGAAATATAAATGTTAGCAAATTTGGACCTAAATTAGCCGGATGTGGTGGATTTATTAATATAACTCAAAATGCAAAAAGGGTATTCTTTTGTGGAACTTTTACTGCAGGTGGATTAAAAACAAAGATTAAAGATGGAAAACTAGTAATTGTTCAAGAAGGCAAAATCAGGAAATTTATTAGGGAAGTTGAACAAATTACATTTAGCGGCGAATATGCAGTAAAGACTAAACAACCGGTAATGTATATAACTGAGCGTGCAGTATTTGAATTAAGACCTGACGGCGTTTACTTAACAGAAGTTGCTCCGGGAATTGATTTACAAACTCAAATTTTAGATTTAATGGATTTTGTTCCAAAGATGGACAAAGAACCAAAATTTATGGATAAAGAAATATTTAAAGATGAAGTTATGGGGCTTTCAAAAAAATAATATATAAAGGAGAAAAAAATGGATTTTGAATTTAACGAAAAACAATTAAATGTAATTAAGGAAGCGAGAGATTTTGCAGAAAATTTTTTACGACCGGGAGTTATTGAAAGAGACGAAGACAGCACTTATCCATTAGAAGGCTACAAAAAATTAGGGGAATTAGGACTTTTAGGTTTGCCCTATTCTTCAGAATATGGCGGGTCAGATGCAGGTTATTTGGAATATGTTTTGGCAGTAGAAGAAGTTGCAAAGGTTGATGCTTCATTAGCTATTTCTTATTCTGTTGCTACCTCATTATATGGTGGACCAATTGCAACATACGGTACAGAAGAACAAAAGAAAAAATACTTACCACCTGTACTTTCAGGTCAGTCATTAGGAGCTTTTAACTTGACGGAACCAAATGCAGGTTCTGATGCAGCAGGAGTTATAACAAGAGCTGAAAAAAAAGGTGACAAATATATATTAAACGGATTAAAATGCTTCTCAACTAACGGACCTCTAGCAGATTACTTTTTCGTTGTTGCCAGCACAAATCCAGAGCTGAGAACTAAAGGTTTGACAGGACTTATAGTTGAAAAATCATACCCTGGAGTTTCTATCGGTAGAATAGAAAACAAAATGGGTATACGCTCAGCTAAAGTTTCAGAAGTAATATTTAATAATGTAGAAATTCCCAAGGAAAACCTAATTTTGGAAGAAGGAAAAGGCTTTATGTTAGCTATGAAAGCACTTGATGGAGGGAGAATGGGAGTAGCTGCACAAGGTCTTGGTATAGCAGAAGGTGCATTTGAAATAGCGAGAAAATATTTAATGACAAGAGAACAATTTGGAAAGCCACTGTATAAAAACCAATACCTTGCATTTAAAATGGCTGAATTGGATGTAAAAATTGAACAGGCTAAATATTTGCTATATAAGGCTGCATGTGATAAGGATGCCGGCAAGCCGTATTCTTCGTCAGCTGCTAAGGCAAAATATGCATGCACCAACGTAGCCATGGAAGTTACAACTGAAGCTGTGCAAATGCTTGGCGGAAACGGATACATGAAGGATTATCACGTTGAAAGAATGATGAGAGATGCAAAAATTACACAAATATATGAAGGTACAAACGAAATTCAGAAATTAGTTGTAAGTGGTGGATTATTTAGAAAATAAAAATACAATAAGCTCTAATAATCATTATTAATTTAAAATTAGGAGGATAATAATGTCTATAAATGAGTTAGCTGTTAATTTAAAAAACATCGAGGTTAAGGTTGAAGACGGAATTGCTTTAGTTAAAATGAACAGACCTAAAGCTTTAAATGCTTTAAATAATGATACATTAAATGAACTTGTAAGTATATTTGACACATTAAAAGAAGATGAATCTGTATTAGGTGTAATAGTTACCGGAGAAGGAAAAGGTTTTGTTGCCGGAGCAGATATAGTCCAAATGCAGAATTATAAAAGCACAGAAGGCAGAAACTATGCTGACTTTGCTCAAAGTGTATTCAATAAAATTGAGAGCTTAGAAAAACCTGTTATAGCTGCAGTCAATGGTTATGCATTAGGCGGAGGAAATGAATTAGCATTAAGTTGTGATATAAGAATAGCTTCGGAAAAGGCTGTTTTTGGTCAACCGGAGGTTGGATTAGGAATAATTCCGTGTTTCGGAGGAACTCAAAGATTACCTAGATTAGTAGGTTCTGGCTTGGCAAAAGAGATGATTTTTACAGGCAGACATGTAAAAGCAGAAGAGGCCTTATCTATCGGGTTGGTAAACAAGGTGGTAGAGCCGGAAGTATTAGTTGAAGAATCAGTAAATATGATGAAGAGTATATTGAAAAATGCATCTAAGGCAGTTGGGTTTGCAAAAGTATCCATTAACCGAGGACTTGAAATGGATATTCAAAATGGACTGGAACTTGAAAAAGATGTGGCTGCCTTATGTTTTGCTACTGAGGATAAAGATGAAGGTATGAATGCTTTTGTTGAAAAGAGAGAAGCTCAGTTTAAAAACAGATGATTAATTAGTTAGTCTTATAAGACATATTGATAAATTTAACTATTGATATGTCTTATAATTATAGTTCTTTACTTATCATTTCTAATAAAGGAGGCATTAAAAATGTTTGATGTTGCTATTTTAGTATTAGCTATTGTACTTTTTTCGGTTTTAGCTTTTAGGGGCGTTTCAGCAGTTATACTTGGTCCTTTAGTATCCCTTTTGTTAGTTATTTTTGCACGGTTGCCGGGTGTTGAAACTATGCTTGGACCATATATGGCATCTGCATCGGGATATTTCAAGGATTATTTTTTTGTTTTTTTCGTGGGTGCTATTTTTGGTGCTATTTATGAGGAAACCAAGGCTGCCAAATCAGTTGCCCTCATGTTGTCAAAAATTACTCGCGGTAAGTTTACTGCTCCTTTAATTATACTTATTACAGGTGTGCTTACATATGGAGGTATTAGCGGATTTGTAGTATATTTTGTTGTATATCCCATTGCTTTACAATTGTTTAGAGAAAATAATATTTCCAGGAAGATATTACCTGCGGCTATTTCAGCAGGATGCTGGACATTTACTATGAATGGTCCGGGCTCTCCTGCCATTCAAAACATAATACCCATGAGAGCATTGGGAACATCATCTACAGCTGCTTTAGTTCCAGGGGCGATAGGTTCATTATTTCAGCTGGTAGTTATATTTATATGGTTGGAATACAGAAGCAGAAGTTTAAATAAACAAGGACGTTATTTTATTGATGATAGATTAACACCATTACCTGTAGATGAGATGGAATCAGAAATGGCCATGAGTGAAGATATACCGAATTCGTATCTTGCATTAGTTCCAATAATTTTAATTCTTGTTTGCTTCAATGGCTTTAAAATGGCTGTAGAACTTGCCGTTTTAATAGGAATTGTTGTTTCATTAGTTCTTTTTTATAGATATATTCCAGATAAAAAAGCCGGACTTATTAAGTTATTCAACAAAGGCGGAGGCAATTCTATCAGTGCTATATGTAACACTGCCTTGGTTGTTGGATTTGGTGGTGTAGTAGCTCAAACTGTCGGTTTTGAAAAAGTAATTGCAGGTTTGCAAGGAATAAATATTTCACCACTTTGGTTTGTTGCTATAACAGTTAGTGTTGCAGCAGGTGTATGCGGAAGTGCATCCGGAGGTATGGGGGTAGCTTTTGATGCCTTAGGAAGTACATATGCTAACATGGGGGTTTCTCTTGAATATGTTCACCGTATATCTGCCATAGCTTCCGGTACTTTAGATACCTTACCTCATCAAGGGGCTCAAATTACGTTATTAACACTTTGTCACTTGAATCATAAGGAAGCATACCTGGATATATTTATTACACAGGTTGTTGTCCCGGTTATAACCTTATTTGTTGTAATACCTTTAATGAATATGGGATTATAAAAATAATTATTGTATTTAAAAATCGACCCTCAGCGTTAGACTGTTATTCTAACTTGTGGGGTCGATTAAATGTACTAAATAAATAACAAATTATATTTTAAATTAATTAATTTCAGCGGCAGCTGTTTCACCGACAACATCTCCAAAAACAACTGCAACTATTAATGCAGCACCAACTGAACCAGCACATGCACTGTGACCTGAAGTTGCTCCGGCTGCATATAATCCGGGTATAACCTGATCATTTGTGTCAATTACTCGTCCATCAATATCTACTGTAATTCCACCATAGGTACTTTGCATTGAAGGAGTTACAAGTGCTGCATAATATTTAGGTGTATCTATAGGATCAGTTATATCTCTGTTAAATTCTTTATCTTCTCCTGTTTCACCAGCTGTTTGATAAGCTTCCATAGTTGCTAGGAAAGTTTCCTTATCAACATCCATTAAATCTGCTAATTCTTCAAGGCTATCAGCGGATAGGAAATATCCTGAATCATTGTATCCACTCATTAGAGCCAAATCATCTATAACTGTTTGGTCGAAAACCGAATAGGCTTCATTATTTGTTTGTTCCATCATAGCTTCAGATCTTGATGTTACTGTTCCGGCACTTTCATCTACAAAGCGATTACCTTCGTGATTGATAAGTACACAGTAATCTGTTATAGCGGTCAGGGATACGCCTGTTCCTTTGTAAACATAGCATAGAGGGTTTGCTTTAACTTGATCCATGTTGGTTATTTTAGCGCCGATTTCTTCAGCCATAAGTATACCGTCACCTGTTAATGAAGAAGCTCCTGTCGTTGGTCTGTTTGACCATTGTGGAGCATATTCTGCAACAAGATCCGGATTATTTGCATAACCACCTGTACAAATTATAGTTGCCTGGGCATTAATATTATAATTTCCATCTGGACCTTCAACTTCAACTCCTACTGCTTCACCATCATCCATAAGTATTGAAGTAGCTTTTGTATTTAAACGATATTCTATACCAAGTTCATCTATACGATTACCAAGTGCTTTAACGATGTGTGTACCTGGGGCACTACCATCTAAAGTTTTTATGGAGAAACTTGATTCGATTACTGAGCCGAAAGGTACTCCTAAGTCAGTTAACCAATTAACCATTTCACCACTTTTTTCGGCATAGGTTCTTAAAGTTTCATAACTTACTACATCAGGATAGTATTCTTGACCTTTGGCTTCTAAATATTTGTAGAAATCTTCTCCTGTTTGTCCTTCTAAGTCCTCTTGGAATCTAGTTCCACCTGCTCTGATAGATGTTGATGCAAACATAGTGTCACCACCACCTAAGAAACCTTGTTTTTCAACAAGTAATACGTCTTTTCCTGCTTCAGCGGCCTTAATAGCAGCTATCATTCCTGCACTGCCTGCACCCACAATAACTATTTCAGTTTCAACATCTTCTGCTGGAGTAATTTCTTTTTCCACAGGTTCGCTTAAAGAGTCTATGTCAGCTCCAGCTTGTTCCAAAGCGTCTCTTACGGCATTTACTACTGCAACGCTTGTTATGGTAGCACCAGAAACCATATCAACATCTAGGGTTTGGTCGGCAATTATAGTTTCCGGAATTTGATTGAGTGGCGTTTCGCAAATAGTTGCAGTTTCACTATGTTCTAATATTTCAATGTCCTCAATCTTGTCATCGCTAACTGTCACTGAAAGTTTTAATTCACCGTTTCTTCCGGTTGTTGTTGAAGTATATGTACCGGCTGTAAATTTAGTGCCGGAAGCTTGTTCATTTTCTCCTTGGTTGTCTGAATCTTCCGGATTTGTAGTTGTACTACATCCTACTACTGATGTTAATGCAAGCATCAGTACTAATGCTAATGATAAAATTCTAGTTTTCATTGATTTTCTAATTAAAGTAATCTCCTTTATGTTTAGTAATAAAAATTCATACTTTAAAAGATAGTGTGTCCGAATTTGGCCACTTTATTAACTTTTAAAATATGACCGTTACAATTATAGCAAACAGTTGATTAAATGTAAAGAATGTTAATAATATTAATATGTAATAATTTTTCTGTTTAATATTTCATAATAATTGGTATAATTAAAAACAGCACAAAAAATTATGGAGGAAGACATGAAAAAAATTATCTTTACTTTTAGTTTTAGCTCTAGCATTATTTAGCTTTGTAGGCTGCTCAAGTGATGAGCCAACAGGTGGAGATGCAGGAGAAACTAAAACATTAACCGGAACTGCACAAGGATTTGGCGGTGACGTAACTGTAACAGTTACAGTTGATGAAGACGACATAACTGAAGTTATAGCAGTTGGTGATGGTGAAACTGCAGGCATTGGCTCAAACGCTATTGATCAGTTGCCGGAATTAATAGTTGAGGCAGATTCTACTGAAGTTGATAGTATTTCAGGAGTTACGTTTACGAGCGACGCTATCAAAGAAGCTGTCGATAATGCTTTAGCAAGTGAATAATTAAAAAATTAGATTTTCTACTTGTAGGTATTTTTTATGGGAAGAAAAGAAAAATTTAATAAGAAAATAAAAATACAAGCTTGCAAAGATTATGAAGAAGGCAATCTTAGTTTTGATGGTATTTCAAAGAAAATTGATCTTTATGATAATAGTATCATATAAACAGGTTATATAATCTCTAAAAACATGTGAAATCTATGACTCATGTAAGAAATAAGTCTGCTGCGCAAGAATTACTGTAAGGAAGAGCTGCGTGAGTATAAAATATTCTGTGTAAATAGAATATTTTATACTCTTATTGGTCTAGCCTCTTACCATATCTGGTGAAAATTGTCGTTAATCTTACATTTTTATTATTGACAGGTAGTCTTGACTACTTAAATTTGACAGCTTGGTTCTAAGCCAAGTAATGCTCCAAATCTTTGGCAGGCAGTGATAAAGCATATAAGTGCTAAAAGTTCTGAAATTTCGCTGTCTGTAAAGGATTCTTTAAGTGCACTGAACTCATCATCACTAATATGTGTTTTTTTACTGGATATATCCGCAATATGGATTGCCAACTGTGTCCTCAAATCCATTATATTTTTCGAGGGAGCTCCTTTAGCCTTACAATATTCACAGCCGTTATTAAAAGCCAGGGTGCGGCGAATTTCCTCTTTTAATTCTGCCGAAAAAGAATCACTTGAAAAAATACAATTCTCCAGAGAAGTCCATTTTTCCAATACGTCTTTATTGTGCCCTAACAGTTGCTGAAATGGTGTAATACCATTTTGTGAAAAAGAAATTAATGCCATGATTATTCCTCCTTAAAATGTTTATTTTATTGACTAATTAATTATATCAGGTATATAATTTAAATTGTATTTCATATGAAATAATATTAATGTAATATATATTCCTTTTGATATATATTCTAAGAAAGTGAGTTTCAAATGAAAATTGATGAGATAGATGTGCAGATTTTGTATGAGTTGCAAACAGACAGCAGAATTTCCATAAGGGAGTTGTCTAAACGGGTAAACCTTTCACCGCCCTCTGTTGCAGAGAGAGTAAGAAGGCTTGAGGATAATAATATTATTGAGGGTTATACAATTCGTCTAAACAAAAATAAACTTGGATTTGTAATTGATTGTATAATTGAGGTAACTATGAAGAATGGACAACATGATAAATTTAAAAGCTTTATTAAGGATTACAAATACAGTGAATGGTGCTACAGAATTGCAGGTTCTGCCTGTTTCATAGTCAAATTATCGGTTGCTTCTTTAGAGGATATTGAGAAGTTCATAAATGCCATATCCCCATATGCTCTAACAAAGACATCCATTGTTTTTTCAAAAGTTGAAGTCAATAATAAAATTAATAAGTTTTTATAGTTAACCACTACTATTGAAATTAAATGAAACAAAAATAGCTCACGGTCAGTGAGCTATAAGTGTTTAAATGAGGAGTTCCAACCGTTGTTGTAAGCGACAATTAAATGTTGGCACTAAGAACAAGGTAAGATTACGAATTAGTAGTCTGCCCTCCGTCAACGTGAAGCACCTGACCGGTTACAAACCTGGAATCATCAGATGCTAAGTATACAAATGTAGGTGCAAGCTCAAACGGCTGACCGGCGCGCATCAGCATATTATCCTGAGGCACTGCTACTACATCTGCAGAATAACTTGAAGGAATAAGAGGAGTCCATATTTCTCCCGGTGCCACAGCATTGACACGTATTCCCTGCCTGCCTAAGTTTCTGGCTAAGGCTCTTGTAAAACCGACGATGGCTCCTTTTGTGGAAGTATAATCAATAAGCCTGTCTTCACCTATATAAGTTACAACAGATGCCGTACCAATTATAGAACTGCCCGGATGCAAGTGGGGAAGTGCCGCTTTTGTAACATAGAAATGGGGATAAAAGTTTGTTTTAAACGTTTCGTCAAACTGTTCGTCACTGATATCCAAAAGACTCAGCTGCGGGAATTGTACACCTGCGTTGTTACACAGGACATCTAACTTACCAAAAGTTTTAACTGCAGCATTAACTATATCACTGCAATGCTGTCTTTCTCTTAAATCCCCAGGCAGCAAAAGACATCTGCGTCCCAGTTCCTCTATGCGTTTTTTTGTTCTCATCGCATCATTTTGTTCATCAAGATATGCAATTGCCACATCGGCGCCTTCCTTGGCAAAGGCTATTGCGGTGGCAGCACCGATACCACTGTCGCCTCCTGTAATCAATGCTACCTTATCTAAAAGTTTATCAGAGCCTTTGTAATTGGGGTTTTCTATGATTGGCCGTGGTACCATCAATTCTTCAAGTCCTGGCTGGCGAAATTGATGTTGTTCGGGAAAACTGATGGGAATATCCTCATATTGTGTGATGGTGCCGTAATTTGGGTACATGGGGTATGGCTTAAGTATCAGATTTTTTTGGAAATAATTCAGCAGCTCATTCATGATTTGCTCATTGGGAGCATCGTTGTTTGGAGAGCAATTTTGATTATTCATTTCAATTACCTAATTTGTTGAGAAATTTGCTTGAATTTCTTATACATTACCTTTCATTTTTATTTTTGTTGCTTAACCTGTTTAAATTACAGGATAGTTTAATTCGTACCTTGGATTGGTATAGTAAGGAGGCCTGAATCCAATCAGGGGCATTGTCCATACGAAATCAAGGTATTTTACATACACTCTTTCATTCGAGTAGTTGCAGAGAAGCAATTGTGCATATGGGTTTAACATAAACATTACATATCCCTCACTTTTATAGTTTACTTCATTATATTATTCACTATTTTATATTATTCTGAAATATTATATAATATTAGATATGATTCAAAATTATCTTATTACAGCTTCAAACCTGAAATTTTAAATAAGGAGAATGGCATGGATGTAAATATTTTATTGTTCGACGACTTCGAAACACTTGATGTTTTCGGTCCTGTTGAAATTCTTGGGCGAATTGAAGAAAACTGTTTACAGTTTTTATCAATTTCCGGAGGTATAGTCAAAAGCAGACAAGGAACGGAGGTTTTAACAAAACCTGTTGCGGATGCTGACCATAAGGGCATATTGTTGGTTCCGGGCGGGCAAGGCACAAGAGAGCTTGTCAGTGATACACTTTTTATTGAAAACATCAGGTGTATGGCGGCTGAATCTGCTTACTGTCTGTCTGTGTGTACCGGTTCTGCTCTATTGGCTAAAACAGGTCTTTTGGACGGATTAAAGGCGACTTCAAATAAACGCGCCTTTGATTGGGTACAATCTGTAAATGAGAATGTGAACTGGATTTCAAGTGCAAGATGGGCTTCAGATGGAAAATTCTATACTTCATCAGGTGTGTCAGCGGGCATGGATATGTCTCTGGGATTCATTGCCGACAGATTTGGAAAAGATATATCCCAAGAAATTGCAGATGCCATTGAATATATCTGGAATGATGATAAGAACAGTGATCCATTTGCAAGATAATAGTGTGCAGGTATTTATTGAAAAATGCACAATAGTGGGACATTATCAAACTTATTCCTGTAAAGATGTTTTCATTTGATAACATCATAGGCATATTTTCTATAGATTTGCTTGGACGGATAGCGCAGCCTTATGAGGTTATCCCTGCTTTTGCAATTATATTAAGCATAGTGTTGTTGCCTGCTGTTTATTTAAGTTTTAAAAATGCAATGTGATTAAAAAGAATCGCCTGGTCTAACAGGGCGGTTCTAAATTTTTTTATCTGGATACAAAAAAGATATATTTATATGTTATTATACTATTGGAGGTGGGCGGCAATATGGTGTTTAAACTTCTTTTAGTCGAGGATGATCCGGAAATCAGGGAAATAATCACAGATTATTTTGTGGAGAAAAGTGATGCATTGGCTCATGATTTGAAAACTCCTTTAAGTATTATTTCCGGCTATGCTCAGAATTTGCAGGAAGATGTTCATACCGAGAAAAGGGAACATTATGTAGGCAACATTCAGAAAAATGTGGAACGCATGGACAAAATTATACATCAGATGCTTGACATGAGTAAGTTAGAGTCAAATTCTTTTAAAATTGAACTTGTTGAGGTGTCTTTGAGTGAAATAAGCAGTAAAATTATTAATCGTTACAAAAGCATTTGTGATGAAAAATCTAACAGTTAGTCTTACGGGAGAAGCCGCTATAAAAGTGGATAAACCTTTAATGGAGCGTGTTGTTGATAACTTTTTTATTAACGCTGTTGAAAATACATTAGAAGGTGGGAAAATAAGCATAGAAATATTTGAAAATACATTTGAAATATATAACAGCGGCATCCATATTCCGGAAGATATCATTAAAGACATCTGGCTTCCTTATAAAAGAGGAGATAAAGAGCGCAGCAACACAAAAGGCACAGGCCTTGGGCTGTCAATTGTACGCTCAATTTTAGAATTGCACAAATTCTCATATGGTGTAAAAAATATAGAGGATGGTACAGTTTTTTGGTTTAAATGGACTTAGTAAAAATTGTCACAGAAAGATCGGGTGAAACTATAGACTGGTTCATAGAAAATGGTGCGGTATTCAATGAAGAGGTAACACAAGGTGTTGGCTCTATAGCATATAGAGCTCACTCGTCATCACCGGACGCTTCAGATCTGGTAAACAAATTAATGAAAACAATTGAACAAAAAGCAGATGTTCATTACAATACAGCAGCAACTGAATTAATAGTTGAGAATGGCAAGGTAGTTGGAGCTAAAGCTGCACAAGGAGATGGAACCCCTTTATAAAATTCATAAAAAAGATAATTTGCAAATTTATTGTATTTAAAATATAATCAAATAGTATATAAAGACTGGACGATTTATAAGTCAACCTAACAGAGGGGAAAAAACAATATGGAATTTAACGTGATTGCGACCTTTGATAATAATTGTGAACGTGTTCTTATGTGTAAGAGAAGAAAAAACCCATATAAAGGATTATATAATTTTGTCGGAGGAAAGATTGAAGATGGAGAAAGTGGATTGAATGCAGCTTATCGTGAATTGGAGGAGGAAACGGGTATTTACAAAACCGATATTATATTAACGCATTTAATGGACTTTACATATTATATATCCGACATTAGGATTGAAGTATATGTTGGACGTTTAAATAAAGACGTTACTGTATGCGGAGATGAGAATGATTTGGAGTGGCTTGAAATAAACCAGAATTTTTTTGATCTTGCGAAATTTGCGGGAGAAGGTAATATAGGACATATAATGGAACAGATATACTTGTATAAAGAAATACTTTTGAAGTAAATTACACGAATATGAGAGTGTGGATAATCAGATGGCAGAAGACGCTGCTAAGCAGGTACATGTAAAACATATTAAAGCATTCGATGAGCTTACTAAATGGTGGTAAAAAATAAACAGTTTACATATGAAAAATGGTGATGAGGGGAGAGAGGCAATAAAGAAATAGTTGGTAGTAAAGTTCATTTTGGCAGTTGGTGGAAGAGGAATATGGATTTGCTAACGGAAACAGTGAATTTTAATTTAAGAAAACAAACGAGGATATAATGAAATATGAAAATATAAAGACTGGACGATTTATAAGTCGACCTAACAGATTCATTGCTCATGTTGAGGTTGATGGTAAAAAAGAAATTTGTCATGTTAAAAATACAGGCAGGTGCAGGGAATTGCTTATAACAAACGCGAAAGTATTTGTTCAGAAGGTCGATTCGGAAAGTCGCAAGACGAAGTATGATCTTATTTCCGTTTATAAAGGAACTAATCTTATAAATATTGACAGTCAGGCTCCAAATAAGATATTTTTTGAGTGGCTGTGCAGCGGCAATATATTCAGTAAAGATGCTATAATTAAGCCTGAAACAAAATACGGAAATTCACGGTTTGACTTTTATGTGGAGGATGGCGACAGAAAGGCATATATCGAGGTCAAGGGTGTAACTCTCGAAGAGGATGGTATTGCTTTGTTCCCGGATGCACCAACAGAAAGAGGATTGAAGCATATAAATGAACTTTGCATCTGTCTAAAAGAGGGGTATGAGGCATACATTGTATTTATTATTCAGATGAAGGGTGTACGCAGCTTTTCTCCAAATGTGAGGATGCATGAAGCTTTTGGTGACGCACTTTCAACAGCTTCGGAAAAAGGTGTTAAAATTATGGCTTTGGATTGTGTTGTGACTAAGGACACAATAGTAGCTGATGAATTAGTAAATGTAGAGCTGAGATCATAAAAGATAAAATACAGGAGGAAAGATGAATCAGAAAGTATTTATTGAAGAATCAGATGATATGCTGAACAATATGACCACGGATGAATTAAAAAGCTGCTTACATAACGTGGCAAGGAAGATGCCGGAAAATAAGAGACAAGCTTTCATTTAGCTTCTTAATGATTGTCGTTTCAAGAGTGGAAAAAGCAGCAGTGATGTAAAGAGCCGGTATAAAATATTTATCTTCAATTCGGCAAGTAATTAAAACTTAGGAGGTATTGCCTCGCTAAATTTAAAA
>ENA-UOOK01000706-UOOK01000706.1-fermentation-metagenome-genome-assembly--contig:-NODE-706-length-44430-cov-7.489149_pt1 | contig 44430 bp, 39 predicted proteins | sample MGYA00245777_ERZ724023 | MGnify/ENA primary metagenome ERZ724023 (study PRJEB28704, sample SAMN03018312) | fermentation metagenome | biome: anthropogenic terrestrial biome; feature: soil; material...
TCCGGCAAGGATGCTCCCCGGCGCGCTGGGGTGAAGCGCCGGATTTTGGGACCTACAGTCGCAAAGGCTATCATTTCGCGACGAGCGACCAATCTCACTTTTCGCACACCTTCTTTTTATAGATTGAATGCGAAATGTGAGACCAGCGACGAGTATCGAGAGCTATTTTCTAAGTAGTTTAAGTAGAAGGGAAGGTTTTACAATGTCCAAAGATTTGTCTCAAATCAAAAAAGAATTTGTAACAGGTAAAGTGAAACAACAGGAACTAGAAATGAAGATCTTTGAGGATCTTTATGGTTCCGATCCGGGTAAGGTTAAGAATGCCTGCCAAGATGCAGCCATCATTAGGGGTGAAGTAATTGAAGAGCAATCGGGCGTCTCCCTTAATTTGATAAAAAACAGTCAGGTTGATAATGGAAATTTGGTCGGAGGGAATACAATTATTCCCGGTATTGAGATGAAAGTGGGAGCAGCTTTGATTCCAATGGGGATTGCCGGCCCCATGAAAATAACTGGAGAGTATGCTAAGGGTGATATTTATATTCCCTTGGCTACCAATGAAGCGGCATTGATCGCTGGAGTTCAACGTGGCATAAAAGCCATCAATATGGCTGGTGGATTGAAAACTATGGTCCATTATGATGGTATGACCAGAGCGCCTTTGATTGAAGCACCCGATATCTACGAGGGTAAAAAGCTCTGTGATGAAGTTCAGACCAACAAGGAACTTATTAAAGAGTTAAATTCATGCATAAATGATCCTTTTGTCCGGCTCGAGTATATAGAACCCTATCAGCTTGGAACTAAAGTCTTCTTGCGGATGGTCTTTAAAACCGGTGATGCAATGGGAATGAATGGTGTGACGAAGGCATCTGCCGATATTACTAAATATCTATTGGCCAAGTTAAAAAATTGGGAATTGATTACCGTCAGTAGTAATATGTGCACCGATAAAAAAGCCGCCCATGTTAACATTTTAAAAAATCGGGGAAAAGGAGTGGAGACTGAAATCTTTATTCCCGAAGAGGTTCTTAAACAAGTATTTAAAAAAGGTGTTACCAGTAGAAAGGTGGAGAAAGTGGTCTTCCACAAGTGTTACCTTGGTTCTTGTTTAAGTGGTACGATATCAGGGTTTAATGTCAACGCCGCCAACTCCATAGCTGCATTTTTTGCGGCAACTGGTCAGGATTTAGCGCAGGTTATCAGCTCCTCAAGCTGTTTTGTCCAGGCCGATGCCAAGGAAGACGGACTACATTTCATGGTCAGTCTGCCCTGTCTGGAAGTTGCAACTATAGGAGGTGGAACCATGTTCGGAACAGCCAGAGAAGCTTTAAAGCTAATCGGTTGTGATGGTTTTGGTAGCAGTGTTGATGATAACAATAATGTATTGAGACTGGCGGAGATTGCTGCCGCAACTGTTACTGCCCTAGAGTTCAATACGGCATGTTCCCAGGCGGCGGCTTACGAGATGGCAGAATCCCATGTCAGGCTTGCCCGAGGAGAAAAAGCTTAAATTAAGATCAGTAATGTTTAGCAAATTACAGACCTCGAGCCAATTAGGTTAGGGGTCTGTTATTATTTATTTACCTTAAAACTTTCTCTGGTGTCGAACAGAAAAGATTTCTGATCATTACTGCAAAGTAGTTGTTTACGCTGATAGCAACTGGCAGAAGCGAAGTGACAGATTTATGCCTTTTGTCAAGCATAATTTATATAAGCCCGGGGGAGGATAATCATAAGAAAAAAAAAGGAGGTAGTTCTCTTGATCGGGGCAGTAGTTCGCTTTATAGTCTCAGCTCTAGTATTGATGTTTGTAGGTTTTCTCGTTCCGGGTTTTAGGGTAGGAGGTTTTGTCGGGGCGTTAATTGCCGCGGTGGTAATTGCTATTCTGGGATATATTGCTGAAAGCCTCTTTGGTCGGAATGTCTCACCGCAGGGAAGAGGTTTGGTAGGATTCATTACTTCAGCGGTAGTTATATATTTAACCCAGTTTATCGTCCCTTCAATTAGGGTTACCATTCTTGGCGCCTTGTTGGCGGCAGTAGTAATCGGGATTATCGATGCTTTTGTCCCAACAGAATTAAGATAAACTACAAGCAAGAGCCGTGCTAAAAGGAGGCAGTGAATAAATGATATTCACTGATAAAACTTGGGGGGAGATCAGAACTGACCTTGCTTTTGAAGCTCATCAACTAGTAGCGGGCAAAAGAGGGTCTTCCCTACCGGGAGTAGAAACCCAATCTGAAGAAAAAGGTGTAGCAAAGGTGACGCGGGTTATTATCCAAACTCCTGAAGCTGGTCAAGCCCTTGGAAAACAGCCTGGGTACTATGTTACGATTGAATCCCAAGCTTTGCGAGGTAGAGATAAGGATGAGCTTGAAGAAGTAGCGAAGGTCATAGCGGGTGAAATTCAAAGATTTATCCGTGGTTTCAATTTTACCGACGAAGCTACGGCCATGGTTGTAGGCTTGGGTAACTGGAATGCCACTCCCGATGCCCTTGGTCCTAAAGTAGTAGAAAAAATACTGGTGACCAGACATCTTTTTCAGAGTTCTCCTCCTGAAAAACGGGGAGGCTTGAGGCCGGTATGCGCGGTTTCCCCCGGAGTTTTAGGGATAACAGGAATTGAGACTAAAGAAATAGTGGCTGGGATTGTGCAAAGAATAAAACCTTCCTTTGTTCTAGTAATTGATGCTTTAGCTTCACGAAATACAAACAGGATGGGTAGTACCGTTCAGATTGCTAACACCGGGATTAACCCGGGCTCAGGGATTGGAAATCGTCGACTGGGATTAACAGCCGAATCATTAGGAGTACCCGTTATTGCAGTAGGAGTTCCTACTGTGGTAGAAGCGAAAACGATTATTTATGATGCTTTGGAGCAGATTTCCGGCTTAGGAGGCCCTCCGCTTCAAGAATCTCGGAAAGAAGTGGTTGATCGAGTTCTCTCTCCTTTCTTTCAGGATTTAATTGTAACTCCAAAAGAAATCGATGTTCTTATTCAAGATATATCACGGGCCTTGGCCGGCGCGATCAACCTGGCCCTTCATCCAGGAGTTACCGCTGAGGAAGTCTTTCGCTATTTAGAGTAAGCATTTCGGGGTCATATGCGCACCTATCTCTTCATAAAATAAAGATATAGGTGGTGTTTGCTTTGTCCGAAATAGGGAGAGCTTTTAAAGAGAGGGTTCCTTATGCTGTGTTTAAAAATCTATTATATTTAAACCTCCTGATTATCCTTACGTTGCTTTTTTCTACTTTAGGTTTAAATTATTTTCTCCGTCCCAAAGCTCTCCCAGCTATTTCCGGTAAAGATCGGAGAGAAGAAATTGAGAGTGCTGGGTTCTTGGCTGGTTGGAAAATGGATACCAACCTAGCCAGAAAATTAATTTATCAAGGGATACCAATTCTAAAACGGAGAAATAACCCCTAACCTGAAACAGGTACGGGGTTTTTTCGATGTATGTTTTACTATTTATCTATGGTCAGCTCTTTAATAATTGAATATGCAATTAAAGTAGAAGGAGTTTTCCTCAAGGTGGGGAAATGTTTGAATCATACTTACTTTAAGCAGAGAGGGTTTTACGATTGAAAACATCATCTTTTTCATCCGGGCAATTGGCGCGGACTGCCGGGATGATTTCAGGAATGATCTTGCTTAGCAGGCTTCTTGGTTTTGTTCGGGAAGCGATTACTGCTACTTTTTTTAACAGGGCAGAGACCGATCCCTTTTTTGCAGCTTTTACTATTCCTGACTTTATGTACTACTTGTTGGTTGGAGGCGCGCTATCCGCGGCTTTTATTCCTCTTTTCTCCGAATACTTAGCAAAAGGAGAAGAAGAAGAGGGGTGGAGAATGGCTACCACTTTTATGAACCTTACCGTTCTCTTATTAGCTTGTTTTTCGGTTTTAGGTATGCTTTTTGCCCGCCAGTTAGCGCCTTTGCAAGCTTATCAAATGAAAGAAGGGAAACTTGAATTACTAGTGGAACTTACTCGTATGATGTTTCCAGCAGTCTTTTTTACTGCTTTAGCTGGACTAATGGGGGGGGTTCTTAACTCCTATCAAAAGTTTTTTATCCCAGTACTTGGTCCGGTACTCTACAATATAGGCATAATTTTTGGGGCTTGGTTTTTAGGCCCACGTTTTGGAATCAAAGGAATGGCCTTTGGCGTAGTTATCGGAGCGATCGTCAATTTTTTGACTCAAGCTACTTTTGTTTTTAAAATTACCAAAGGATACAACCTTTTTTATGTTGACCTTAAGCATCCTGGGTTTAAAAGAATGCTGGTTTTAATGCTCCCGGCCTTGCTAGGACTCTCGGCTACCCAGCTTAATATCTGGGCTACTACTAATATGGCTTCTGCTTTACCAGAGGGTTGTATTACTTACCTTCGTTTAGCTCAAAGATTAGTTCTGCTTCCTTTAGGGATCTTTGCGATGGCGGTCTCCACCGCCTTTTTCCCCACTCTCTCCCAACTAACGGCCGTTGGTAAATGGGAAGAGTTTAAAGAGAGCCTTTCTTTAGGGATCAGGGTAATTATGTTTATCACTATTCCCTCAGCTTTTGGCTTTATTAGTATGCGCACGGAGATTATTCGTCTGCTTTATGAGCGAGGAGAGTTTACCTCTTTTCAAACTGAAATGACTGCTTATGCCTTGTTATTTTATAGTCTGGGTCTTTTTGCTCATGGCGCGATTCAAATTTTACCGCGGGGTTTTTATGCCTTAAAAGATACGATTACACCAGTAAAAGTTACAATTGTCACTGTCATTCTAAGTATTTTGCTAAACTTCTTTTTTTTGAAATACACAAATTTACAACATGGGGGGTTGGCTCTTTCCTTCTCCCTGATGGGAGTTGCTAATATGCTGCTTTCTCTTTTTCTGTTACGCAAAAAAATTGGGGGGATTAAGGGGGATAAGATTATTAAGACTTGTATTCAATCGGTACTAGCTGCGGCAGGAATGGGTCTTGGTATTTGGAGATTATTACCTTTCTGGAACAGTTTCTTATCAGGATTAGGGCTAACCAGAAATCTTTTCAACCTTTTACAGGTTATGGGTGGAATTGTTTTTGGTCTTGTTTTCTATTTATCGCTGACTTGTTTGATGAAGATGGAAGAAACGAAACTTTTAAAAAAGCTCATAATTAGAGATTCTTAACGAAATCAAAAGACAACGCAAAATCAACAGAATACGAGCGACGAGTCACGAGATATATTTTCTAGATAGAATAAAATGGGGACTAGAAAAAGGAATTAGTATTGTAATTATAGAATATAAGAAAAGTAGTTGAAAATAAGGCTAGTCACCCGCGTTGGCTATTACCCGCACATGTAAAGCACTGTCAACATGCTAAGGAAGAAATTATATTTTCCAAGAAGATAATTTATTTGTCTATCATAAGGAGGGAACAGGATGCAAAAACGAATTACTCTTTCTACTTTGATCTCTGCGTCCCTCAGGCGTAAAAAGTTAGAACCACTGGAGAATAACGAGGTAGCTAATGTTGAAAAAGACATGATTGAAAAGGCTCAACAGGGAAATGCAGATGCTTTTCGAAAACTAGTGGAATTACATCAGTCAAAAGTGTATCACTTGCTTTTGGGCCTCCTTCATGACGAATTTTGTGCTCAAGAACAGACGCAGGAGACTTTTGTAAAGGCCTGGAAAGGTTTAAGTTCTTTCCGTGGGGAATCAAGTTTTTGGACATGGCTATATCGAATAGCTTATCATACGGCTTTAGATTATCTCCGTAAGAAAAAAAGGGAAGCAGGTATTCTTTCAATTGGAGAATCCATACGCGAAGTTGTTCATCAGCATCAAAACGAACCGCTTGAAATAGTTATAAAAAAGGATAGGGAAAAAGATCTACACAAAGCATTGCGGCATCTAACATTTTCTCAACGGTTAGCATTAATTCTTTATTATTTTCAGGGTCTTTCATATCAAGAGATTGCCGATCTTACCCGTCGCCCCTTAGGAACGATTAGGGCCGATTTACATCGGGGGAAGGGAAAATTGCGGGAGATGATCTCCAAAAAGTGGGGGTTAAAGGATGCGGACACAAGACCGGGAGCATGAGATTACTCCTCTTTTACCTGATAAAGCCGATAACTTACTAGCCGGACTTCATAGCATACAGAGACCAGACAAATTTACCGCTTTAGCGGCGGCCTTTGGGTGGGTAGAAGAAGAAGTTCCTTCTTATTTGATTGTGGAGATTATGGAGAGAATTAAAAGAGATCAAGAGGAGGTTTCCAAGCTTAGAGTATTTTATACAACTTGTTGTTCTTTATTATTACTAGTTGTTCTGGTGTTCTTATCAGTTGATAAACTTTTGCAAACAGTAACAATTGAGAGCTCTCGGATCCTAGTTGGTTGCTTTTGGTTAATAGTTAGTTTAGGACTGAGTATTATTTTACCTACTGGTTTACTAATAGGGTATCGGGAATTAGAATCGAGAGAGAGGAGGATTTGCTAATCAGGGAGGCGCCAAAGATGATTTTCAGCAACCGGGAAAAACGAAGCCGCCCGGTAAAGGCGGCTTCGTTTTTCGATTATTTTTGCTCTTGCCTATCTCTTAAGTGATGATCTTTGCTGAAAGGTGGCAAAACGAGCTCCCTTAGACTCGAAGTATCTCCACATAAAATTAAGTGCTTAATTAGCTTTTCAAGACCGCTATTCCGCATGTAAACGCCTCCTTTTAATAAGAAAACTCATACAAGGGTTATTTTATGCAGTACTGAGTAGAAATGTGCTACTAAAAAATTGGTGAAAATTTACAGGTGATTTACATCGCTTTACGTGTACGAGCCGTCGCCAGCGTAATATAAGTTAACCACAAAATATTGCGGTTAAGTAGAAGCTTAAGGTGGGTAATTACCTCAAATAACTAATTTTAGTTTAATAGGAGGTTGTGAATGGTGAAAATGGGCTTCTTTTTTGGTGGAGTTTTTTGGGGTGTATTTTTTATTGTTTTAGGACTATGCGCTATTTTTAAAACGGTTTTCCATGTTAATATCTCTGTTATCCGGATCGGGCTTGCCCTTTTTATTATCTATATTGGCTTAAGTATGTTATTTAGTGGACCTCATTTTCGAGTAGATAAAAACACTGTTTTATTTGAAAACCGGGATCTCATCTTAACGGAGACCATGGAAGAATATAATATCATTTTTGGTCGAGGAGTAATCGACTTAACAGCTATTTCTACAGAAAACCAACGGACAGAAATAAATATAGTTTTTGGGGAAGGAATCATAAAAGTTAATCCAGAGCTCCCGATGGAAATTAAAGTAAGCTCGGTTTTATCTGGAGCGAAGATGCTAGATGGTAATAATATTGCCATGGGAGAATACACTTACCGTACGAAAAGTTATAATGAAAACAATGCAGAGGGCTTGTTGGTGGAAGCCACTGTCGTTTTTGGGAAGCTAGAGTTTATTGAAAAGTAAATTTAAGGTAATCCTCCTCCGGGTTTACTGGGTTACATGAAAAAATGAATAATCGACCGTAGGATTTACATAACAAAACTAACATAAAAATTGGAACCAGCGCCCAATATTGACAAGGGTTGTCATCTATGGTAACATATTTGTAAAGGCATTATGCTTTAGAAGCGTAATGTCTTATCCTCTTATATCTTAATTACTATAATATGGATGAATGGGAGGGAAAAAATGAATACCCAAAGTGTATTATCGGGTGGCTTGAAAGAAATTCTGATCAAACACTTGGTGGAGGTGGAAGAAAACGGAGAGAGCTTAATCGAAGAACTTTTTCCATCGCCTACTCAAGAACGAGAAGAATTAAAACAAACATTAGGAAATTACATTAATCAATTAGAAGACCTGGTTAAAACAGCTCACCTGATAAAAAATGGAGGGGATTTTCCTCTAGTAATTATCGGGAGTGAAGTAGAGGTGAAGGACCTTGTTTCTGCCGAAAACTTGGTTTTTCAGATAATATCCCCTGCTGGAGATTTACCTGGTGAAAACGGCATTTCTCCTCTATCTCCCGTGGGGAAAGCATTGCTCTTACAAAAAGCAGGCGCTGAAGTAAGTGTTGATGCTCCGGGCGGCACCTTTCATTATAAAATTGTTTCAATTAGCTATCCTGCTAACTTTTAACACACGTTGCTAGCTGCTACTTAAACACGTGATCTGATATTAAGCAGCAGGTGAATAGAGGAGTCTCTATAAAGAAGTTTTCATATGGAAAGCTGTGACTGTATAGTTCCTCAGGGAATCAGTCCTTATTTAGAACAGCTATGAAATAAATATGAATAATGATTAGATGTTGGAAAGAAGAATTATCTCCGGAAGCTTATGCTTCCGGATTTTTTTAAGGTGACTTTCATGCTGGCTAGCGGTGCACATACGAAATGATAGCTATCAAAGTCAGGATAACTCGGCGAGCCCCAGCATATTCCAGGCAGTCCCCACCTCGCAAGTTGGGGAAAGCAAAAAAATGAAAATTGCGACGAGCCATAGCGGTATTTGCCGGATTGTTGGCAAGCGGTGTGATCAGCGGCGCATGGCGTCGTTGCTCAGTCCGGGCGGTACTCGATGCTCTCGCAGCTCGTAGCTTGATTCTCGTCGCTCGCATCAAGATAGGGAATATATTTTGCTTGCTAGGCTAATTAACTTGCCGAAGAACTCGATAAGCTAAAATCATCAACGGCATTATAGAATACGAGACACGAACGACCAGCGACGAGTGACGAGATTGTTCCGTCCTCCTTCACGCCTAGCCCTGCTTGCTTCTAACACCGCGAGCTAAATCAATGAAGTTATCCTGCCAACAATCCGGCAAGGATGCTCCCCGGCGCGCTGGGGTGAAGCGCCGGATTTTGGGATCTACAGTCGCAAAGGCTATCATTCATGCCAGCGACGAGTGACGAGTTACGAGCTGCGAGATGTATTTTCTAAGTAGGAGGAAAAATGAGAGCAATAAAGATTAAACAAGGTACTACCATTCGTTTGGAGCAGTTTCTTAAGTTAGCAGGGGTGGTAATGACTGGGGGAGAAGCTAAAACCTTAATTCAGGATGGAATGATTAAGGTTAATGGAGTAATCGAAGAAAGACGGGGAAGAGCATTATACCCCGAGGATATTGTGACCATGCCCGATGGGGAAAATTTGAAGGTATTTTACAAGGAAGACGAAATTGTACTTAGAGAAGATTAAAATCAGGAATTTTCGAAATTACTGTACAGCCGATGTTTTGTTAGCTCCTCATATTAATGTTTTGTATGGAAATAATGGTCAAGGAAAGACTAATTTTCTTGAAGCAGTTTCTTTTTTGACTCTAGGCAGTTCGTTTCGGACCAAAAGAGATGAAGAATTGCTCAAGCGAGAAGAAAAAGGATTTTATCTTAGAGGAGAATTTCTAGATAATGACGAATCTCTCCTTCTTGAAGTCGGAACAGATCTAAATCGTCTTGTGGTTAAAGTAAACGGGGTAGTATATAAGAGTAAAAGGGCTCTCTTTGGGCGGGTTAGAACAGTCATCTTTACCCCGGATGATTTACAAATAATTAAAGGTGGGCCAGAAAAGCGTCGTGAATATTTAGATTTATATTTGGCCCAGGCTTATTCGGGGTATCGTAAAGTTTTTCTCGATTTTTATCGAGCGTTATATCAGAGAAATTCTTTACTGAAAAAATTTAGAGAAGGTTTTCGTGACTTTACCGAATTAGAAATCTGGACTAATAAGGTGATAGAAGAAGGAAGTAGGATAATATATTATCGACTGAAAGCTGTGGAAGAGATCAGTCCCTGGATTAACCGTTATCACCAGTTGATGAGTAAAGAGAAAGAAGATTTACATGGTTTATATATATGTACTGGAGAGATGCGTCCAATTCTGGATATTGATTGTATTAAAGAAGAATACAAAAAGGCTATTTCTCGTAGAAAAATAGAAGAGATGAGGAGAGGATATACTTTAGTTGGTCCGCACCGGGATGATTTACAGTTACTTTTAAATCAAAAATGGGATTTACGAGTTTATGGTTCGCAAGGACAACAAAGAACAGCTGCTCTAGCTTTGAAATTAGCGATGGTTGATCTGATTAAAAGAACTCAAGGCGTTCCTCCTCTCCTTCTTCTAGACGATGTCTTCTCGGAATTTGATAATGAAAGAAAGAAAGAGTTGTTAAGGTTATTAACCGCGGGAACACAAACGATTATCAGCACTACTGAACTGCGGGATTTTCCCAACTTAGGTTCAGAGTTCAAGGCTTTGCGAGTAGAGAGTGGAGTGATTTTCGATTAATAAAGTTAATCCTCTGTCTGAGATCGTTCAAGGGTTTCTCATAAATTGGTCGCAAGATAACCGAGCTAAAACAGGGTTAGCTCTTTATTATTGGCCCAAAGTAATTGGGGATGAGCTAAAAACGAAAGCAGAAGCCGTCCAAGTAAGAAATGGCATTCTCTGGATAAAGACTCCTGATCCATCGCTTGCTTATAATTTAACCTTTTTTAAAAAGGAAATTATCAATAAATACCAAAAGTATTTAGGGGCAAAAACCATACGTTCAGTAAGGGTTACTATTGGAGACCTTACTGATAATTATGATTATGGTAAAAAAGGGGAAGATAGTAGAGGATCTCTTGAAAGCATTAAAATTCCATCCATAATAGATAAAGAGATGAAGCAGATAAAAGATCCAGAACTAAAAAAAGTTTTTGCGAATTTTTACAAGCGACATGAGAGCATAAAGAAGAGGCCTTAATTGCAGAATTCCTGGAAAAGGAGGATGTATATGTTTTTGCATCTTGGTGGGGTAACGGTTATTAGTATTAAAGAGATAATTGCTGTTCTAAATCTAGAGAAAATAAACTTTAGGGAAGAATGGGTTAATCAGAGTCTTCCCAAAAAACAGTTGTTGGATATCTCCGAAGGAAAGCCAAAATCAGCTATTTTTACTGATGAAAAAGTTATTCTTTCGCCTATTTCTTCTTTTACGTTGAAAAAAAGATTGAAACAAATTCCAGCCTGATAAGTCGTCCACGTCAACCTCTATTGACCCCAATTATTAACAAAAATAAGTTGATATGGTTTGACAAGCATCGAGTGTTTTCAAGTTAGTAATCCTAAGGGAGGTGTTTGTTTGTCGAAAAAAAGTGAGCAGCAAAATATGGGTTATAATGCTGAACAGATCCAAGTACTAGAAGGACTTGAAGCAGTTAGAAAACGCCCTAGTATGTATATAGGGAGTACATGTGTACGTGGCCTCCATCACCTCGTATATGAGGTTGTAGACAATAGTATTGATGAAGCATTAGCAGGTTTTTGTGATCTAGTCAAAGTTACCTTGCAAACAGATGGTTCAGTAACGGTAGAAGATAATGGCACTGGAATTCCAGTAGATATCCATCCTAAAGAAAAAGTTTCTGCGCTGCAAGTAGTAATGACTAAGCTCCATGCCGGTGGTAAGTTTGGGGGAGAACATTACCGAGTTTCAGGGGGACTTCATGGTGTGGGAGTTTCGGTGGTAAACGCCCTTTCTGCTTGGTTAGAAGTGGAGGTTAAGCGGGATCACAAAATTTATTTTCAAAGATATGAAAAAGGTAAACCTCAGAATGAAGTTAAGACCATCGGTAGGGCGGATAGTACAGGTACGAAGGTGACTTTCCAACCAGATCCTGAGATTTTCGAGAGTTGCGAATTTAGTTTAGAAACCCTTTCACATCGTTTACGTGAAATGGCCTTTCTCAACCGCGGTTTAACAATCGAGCTTGAGGATAAGCGAGTTGAGAAACAGATCTCCTTTCATTATGAGGGCGGAATTATCTCCTTTGTTGAGCATCTTAATAAAACGAAGACGCCTATTTACAAAGAGGTTATTTATATTCAAAAAGAAGTTGATGACAACCTCATCGAAGTAGCAATGCAGCATAATGATGGTTACGTTGAGAATGTTTACACCTTTGCTAATAATATAAACACTCAAGAAGGTGGAACCCACTTGTCTGGTTTTCGTTCTGCCTTGACCAGATCCTTAAATGATTATGCAAGGAAAAACAATTTACTAAAAGAGAATGAAAGCAATTTATCTGGTGATGATGTGCGGGAAGGTTTAACAGCTATTCTAAGTGTGAAATTACGTTTTCCCCAGTTTGAAGGTCAAACTAAGACGAAATTAGGGAACAGCGAAATGAAGGGGGTAGTTGAGTCCGTAGTATATGAAGGACTCTCGGATTTTATGGAAGAGAACCCCCCGGTGGGCAGGAGAATTATTGATAAATGTATCCTAGCGAGTAGGGCTAGGGATGCCGCCCGCAAGGCTAGGGAATTAACGCGGAGAAAAAATGCTTTAGAAATTTCTTCCCTCCCTGGTAAATTAGCTGATTGTACTTTTAAAGAACCAGAATTATCCGAATTGTATCTAGTGGAAGGTGATTCAGCCGGAGGTTCAGCAAAACAAGCCAGAGACCGAAGATTCCAGGCGATCTTACCCTTACGAGGGAAGATTCTTAATGTGGAGAAAGCCCGTCTCGACAGAATACTGAATAATGAAGAAATTAAGGCGATGATTACTGCTTTAGGTTCTGGAATTGGAGAGGACTTTGACCTTTCGAAGCTCCGTTATCATAAAGTAATTACCATGACTGATGCCGATGTTGATGGGGCGCATATCCGTACTCTCCTTTTAACGTTCTTCTATCGATACATGACCCCTCTAATTGAAAAGGGACATGTCTATATCGGGATGCCCCCACTATTTTTAGCGAAAAAAGGGAAAAAACAGCAGTACTGTTACTCAGAACATGAATTAGAGGAATTTTTAGAAACAAATGGACGTCAGGGAGTAGCCATTCAAAGATATAAGGGTCTTGGCGAAATGAATGCCGAACAGCTATCAGATACGACTATGAATCCGGAAAGCAGAACAATTCTCCGCGTGACCTTAGAGGATGCGGTTGCTGCTGATGAGATCTTCTCCACATTAATGGGGGATAAAGTAGAACCGAGACGAGAGTTTATCCAAGCTCACGCTCGAGAGGTTATTAACCTAGATATCTAAGTATTCGTTCACACTGGCTACCGCCCGCACAGGTGAAGTGAGGAAATTGCATGTTTGTCGATCAAGGTCAACTTGTTTTTCTTAAAACATTCATTTTATTGAAACTCAACTCAACTCAACTCAACTCAACTCAACTCAACTGTTGACCTTAAAGGGCGCCAAATGTGAGAATTATGAAATTTTTTAAAGTATAAAACGCCCGAGTTTATTTTAATATAAAAAATCTATAATTTTAAGGGATTGAATCCATTGGAGGGAGCATTTTGGCAGAAATTTTCGACGGGAAAGTCGTCCCTATAGATATAGAGCATGAGATGAAACGTTCATATCTCAGCTATGCGATGAGTGTGATCGTCGGTCGAGCTCTTCCTGATGTTCGGGATGGGTTAAAACCAGTTCATCGCCGTATTTTATATGGAATGTATGAATCCGGCACTACTCCGGCCAAACCATACAAAAAATCAGCTCGTATTGTTGGGGATGTAATGGGAAGATATCATCCCCATGGCGATTCCGCTATTTATGACTCAGCCGTCCGTATGGCTCAAGATTTTTCTTACCGTAATCCGTTGGTGGATGGGCATGGTAATTTTGGTTCGGTAGATGGAGACCCGCCGGCGGCGATGAGGTATACAGAGGTTCGTCTTTCTAAGTTAGCGATGGAAATGCTGACCGATATTGAGAAAAACACTGTAGATTTTGCTCCGAATTTCGATGGTAGTATGGAAGAACCGGTGGTCTTACCTTCACGTTTCCCGAATTTATTGGTAAATGGTTCCTCTGGGATTGCGGTAGGGATGGCTACTAATATTCCTCCTCATAATTTAGGAGAAGTAATTGATGGCGCTATTTTACTAATCGATGATCCCGATGCCGACAGTGAAGCTTTAATGAAGGTTGTAAAAGGGCCTGATTTTCCTACGGGTGGAATAATTTTAGGCCGCGAGGGAATCCGTGACGCCTTTTTAACCGGAAGAGGAAGTATCAAGGTTAGAGCGAAAACCAGAATAGAGACGCTTAGTGGCGGAAAAAACCAAATTATTGTTACGGAATTACCCTATCAAGTGAACAAGGCAAGATTAATCGAGAAGATCGCAGAGCTAGTGCGGAATAAAGTTATTGAAGGCATCTCTGATCTACGGGATGAATCTGACCGTTCCGGAATGCGGATCGTTATTGAGCTAAAGCGAGATGCTAACCCGAATGTTCTTCTTAATCAACTCTATAAGCATACCCAGCTACAAGATTCTTTTGGGGTCATCATGTTGGTGTTGGTGGATAATGAGCCACGGGTGCTTGGACTCCATGATATTATTCGCTATTATCTTCACCACCAAAGTGAGGTGGTAACGAGAAGAACTCAGTATGATTTAGAGAAAGCGGAGGAGCGCGCGCATATTATTGAAGGGTTGCGTATTGCCCTTGATCATATTGATGAGGTAATCAAGTTAATTCGTTCTTCCCAGACGGCAGAGATTGCAAGGGAAGGATTGATGGAAAAGTTTGGACTTTCCGAGCGGCAGGCACAGGCGATTTTGGATATGAGACTCCAGAGTTTAACAGGGTTACAGCGTGAGAAACTAGAAGAAGAGTATAACCAACTTGTTAAAATCATTACTTATTATCAAGAATTACTGGCTGATCCGGCGAAAATTATGGCTGTAGTTAAAGAAGAACTGCAGGAGATAAAAGAAAAGTATGCTGACCCACGAAGAACTGAGATCGCCCAAAGTGAAGAGGATATTTCGATGGAAGATCTAATTGCTGATGAAGACATTGTAGTTACTATAACTCATAATGGCTATATAAAACGGCTACCGATTACCACTTACAAAAGTCAAAGACGAGGTGGAAGGGGGATCACGGGGATCAACACCAAGGAAGAAGATTTTGTGGAACATTTCTTTATTACTTCTACCCATGATTATATCTTGTTCTTTACGAACCAGGGACAGGTTTATCAGCTCAGAGGGTTTGATATTCCCGAGGCCTCACGACAGGCTAGGGGAGTAGCGATCATTAACCTGATTCAGTTAGAGCCTAAAGAGAGAATTAACGCGTTTATTCCGGTAAAACAATTCAGCGAGGATCTTTTCTTATTAATGTGCACTCAAAATGGGATTGTGAAGAAAACAGCTTTGTCGCAATATAGGAATAACCGTAAAAAAGGGCTAATTGGGATCTCTCTTGATCAGGGAGATGAGTTAATCGGTGTTAGATTAACCGATGGGGCTCGGGAAGTGATCATTGTTACCAAAAAGGGGCAGTCGATCCGCTTTTCGGAAGAAGAGGTTAGAGCAATGGGACGGACAGCTAGGGGAGTTAAAGGGATAACGCTACGAGCTGAAGATCTGGTGGTAGGAATGGACATTGTCAAGGATGATGCTGAATTATTAATTATAACGGAGAATGGTTTTGGAAAAAGAACACCGTTCGATCAATACCGGGCACAGACTCGGGGCGGGATTGGAACTAAAACCCTTAATCGAACGTCAAAAACCGGTGAGATTGTAGGGGGTAGGGTAGTTTACCCTGAACATGAGTTAATGTTAACTAATGCCAGTGGGATGATTATCCGGGTAACGGTTAGTGGGATCTCGTCGATGGGTCGCAATACCCAAGGAGTAAAGATTATGCGTTTAGATGATAATGACCGGATAGTAGCTTTAGCCAGAGTAATTAGTAAGGCGGAAGAGGACGAAGATGGGGAGTAAAAGGAGGTTAATACCCCTTTTTTCAGAACAGTTTCTTAATATTTCTAGAGCGGGGCGAAATTGTGCGTATAAAAAAACTGAGGATTAAAGGTTTTGGTTCGATTATAGATAAAGAGTTTGATTTCGATCAATCCTTTACCACACTTCTATGGGAGGAAAAGGGAAAGCAAGAAACCCTAAGTGATGTAATTGTAGCGTTATTATTTGGTTTTCCTCCCCATCGTCGCAGTAGCTTGGAGAAATATTGTCCAGTTATAGGAAAGAAGCAATACAGCGCTTCGCTCGTAGTTGAAACGGAAGCTGGAGAGTTTTTGATTGGACGAAATTTTCCCCGCGAGATACTGGAGGTTTTTAAGTATGAGGAGAAGCGTCTCCTTCCCCTCCCCGCTACCGTTCTTATGGATATAATATATAGCGAATTTGGCACTTTAAATCCCCTGGATTTTGAGGCTATTTCTTTGTTCCAAAATAATAATCTGCGACTAAATCAATATGCGCCACTGATCCGGGAACATGTTCAACAACTTGTTTATGAGGGTGTTTTAGAAAGGGTTCTTCCTAGAGCTTTATCTTTAGAAGAAGCTAACCAGGGGCAAATAAAAGAAAGATTAATTAAGAATGAAGATTTACTTAAGAAACTTACTTCACTCCAATCTGAAGTGAAGTGCTTGGAAGAACAAGAAAATAAATTATCCCACTACGAACAATTCTTATCGGTTGAGCACAATTCTCTCTTAGAAGAGCTGTCTCGAGAATATACTGCTGCGACATTGGAAAGGAGCTTTTATGAAGAACAGCTTCGTGAAGAAAAAGAAAGCAGAAAAATAATCGAGAGAGAAGCAAGGCTTCTTCGGGAAAAAATAGCCACTTTTGACCAAACGCTTTATACAAATGAGATTCAGCAGAGAGTTATGGATATGTTGACTATTAGAGATCACAAGAATGTTCTGCTACAAAAAGAGGAAGAAGATTTAAACAAGCTGGGCAAAAAAGGTGTTTTTTCTCGAATGAATAGTAAAGAAGCTGAAGAAATAAAGTTAAGGATCGAAAGGTTGCTGTATGATTTATCGAGGATTAGAGAAGAGTTAAGAGTTTTACTCAAAGGAAAGAAACCTGAAGAATTTCTTAAGGAAAAAACATTGCTTGAACAGTATAGTAATGACCTGCTTAGATTAGAGTATCCCTCTATTCAGAAGGAGAATGATCATGAAAACAGAGAGCGCTTGAAAAAAATCAAAGAGCATGAGGGAAGTCTCCGTCAACAGTTTGATAAACTTCTGGTTTTAGCTGGGCAAGAAGAATTGGAAATAGTTAAAACCAAGGTAAAACAATTACAACAAGTAAAGCAGAAAAAGAAGATAGTTGAGGAGGAAATCAAAGAGCTGACAACAGAGGTGGGGATGGAAAACCCGGATCAAGCTATGGCTTATTTGGAGCAAAAGAAGAAAAGTTTAGAAGAAGAACTAGTTACTATTGCCGAGCAGGATACGTGGTGGGGAGATGATGAGCTTTCTATCTTATACCAAGAGGCCAGTAGATTACTGGCAGTCTTTACTTTAGGACGGCATAAAAAAATTACCCCTCGAATTAGCGGAAATCAACTAGGTTTTATAGTGAGTGGGGAAGAGGGCGAGGTTTTAGATGAACAGCTAGAAGCCGATGAGAGAGACCTTACTCATTTAGCTTTTCGTCTGGCCATGGCTAAAAGGCGGATGGTGGAAGAAAAGGCCCTTATCTTGATGAATAATTACCCAAAGCTATTAACGGCAGAAAGCCGAGAAAATTTACTTTCCTTGTTAAAAGAATGGTTTAAGGAAGGACAAATTATCTTAATCCAAAGTAATGATTAAAAGGTAGTTTTATGAGTACTACAGAGACACTCCTCAAGAAGATGGGGAGTGTTGTTAATTTGTATAGTAATTTTCCCCATTTTAGGGGAGGATAGAACGGAGGGAAACTTGATCAGATAGAGCTAATTGCGTTGTTCCCAGATTTAACTATCACATCTAAAGAAATGCCTCCTTTGTTGATTCACCCGCCTTTGATTGACAATACTTTGTAATACTGTCGGTAGGCGGCATGAACAACTTGCTTGTGTGGTGTGACCACAAATTAAGTTAACAACGCAATTAGCTTACATAAGAATTTAATTAAGGAGAAGGAGATTTTCCAGTTGATAGAGAAAAACAAATAAAACCAGACTTATTATTGGCGGTCGTTTGTTGCGGAGGTGATAAAAAATGAATCAATTTAAAGTTGAACGTCCATCTTCACGTATTGGATTATTTACGCTGTTGATGACTGCGGCTTTTATGGGGGGATTACTGGTTTTACTGGCAGTAAAATATACCGGTCTCGGACAGGCTTTGGTGCTTCCCCCATCTATACAGCAAGAAGAAGCGAAACCGCCGGAAATCCAACCACCACAGCCTATACAAATGACAGATTATGAGACAGCCACTGTTCGAGTTGTTGATCAAGTAGGACCGAGTGTAGTGATGATTACGACCACTAGTTTGGTCGAAGTTAAGGATTTTTTCTTTGGTTTGGTCGGTTACCGCCCGGTTCAAGGCTTAGGCTCCGGGGTAATCTTCCGGGAGGATGGCCATATCCTTACCAACTATCATGTCATTGAAAATGCTGAAGAGGTGGTAGTTGTATTAAGTGATGGGCGAAAGGTCTCCGCGAAACTGATTGGAGCAGATCCAGATAATGATTTGGCTGTTTTAAAGATCGAAGGAAAGGATTTTTCCGTGGCAAAGTTTGGTCGCTCAGAGAATCTCCGGGTTGGGCAGATGGCGATTGCTATTGGCAACCCCATTGGTGAGGGATTAAAAAATACAGTGACAGTGGGAGTAATTAGTGCGCTTGGCAGAAGTATTGCCACTGGAGAGCAGTCGGCGTTGCGGGATTTGATTCAGACTGATGCCTCAATTAATCCGGGAAATTCGGGCGGTCCTTTATTGGATAGTGAAGGAAGAGTAATAGGGATTAATACGGCGATTATTAAAGAAGCACAAGGGATAGGTTTTGCGATTCCAATAGATAAAGCCGGGGAAACAGCTGACCTGATTATTAAAGGGAAATTACGACGTCCAGGAGCGATTGGCATCAGTTATGTGCCATTTGACCAGACAAACAAGAAGTTGATCGAAAAGCGCTTTCGAATTAATCTTCCGGTTGAGCAGGGTTTTTTAATTACGCAAGTTTTCTCCGGCCCGGCATCAAAAGCTGGTTTGAAAGCTGGGGATATAGTGATCGCGATCAATGGACAAGAAATTACTAAAGGCGCCAACTTTACAGGTTTGGATTTGAAAGTTGGTGATCGCTTGACGATGGAGATCTATCGAAACGGTCGTAAGCATAAAGTAGAAATGACGGCCGGACCAATACAGTAAAACGTGAAAAGCCCACTACTTGTGGGCTTTTTTTGCAGACCAAAACTTTTTTCTCGCTTGATAGCAGTACTCTCATATTTTGTAGCTTTCTACAAAGGGTAAGCTAAATTTGGTGTCTATCAATGGGATCTAAATATAAGCTTAGCTAAATCTGGTTTTACTCTATGCGTAGAAACAAGAGTAATGTCTCTGCCGTTTTTGGTCGGAGATGATCGGCAATAGAAAAGCAGAGGCGCAGCGCATATCTTTAGAAGAAGGTAGTTTGGAAGGGAGGAGCGCGAAGATACTACATCTTACAATTTTAGCAGTAGGAAAGATCAAAGAAGACTATTTACGTAAAGGGATTGCCGAGTATCAAAAAAGATTAACTTCTTATGTAAAGTTAAAGTTCTTAGAAATTCCTGATTCCCCCTTAGTAAAAGATCCGTTCAAAGCCAAAATAGAAGAAGGAAAGAAGATCCTGGAGGCAATGAGGGATAATTCCTTTGTGGCGGTTTTAGATCCTAGCGGACAGAAGCTCTCTTCAGAAGAACTTGCGCAGTGGTTAGGGGAACGCGAAATGGCTGGAAAAGAAGTGATGCTGATCATTGGTGGGGCCTCCGGCTTAATCCCAGAAATTTTAGCCCGAGCTAATGATGTATTTTCATTTTCTGATTTAACTTTTCCCCATCAGTTGTTCAGGTTAATATTGATGGAACAGTTATACCGGGGATTTAAGATTTTACGCGGAGAGAAATACCATTTATGATCTAACTTCTCCCCCAAAAGTAGGAGTTGAAACTCCTACTTTTTTCTTAGTAATTTTGCAGTTTTAGTAGATGCAGTCGGGGAAGAGTTCAAGTATAATTACAGTAAGGAGGTGGCGGTTTGATCCAAGTCTATATCGTAGATGACCATCCCTTTGTACGGGAGGGTTTAAAAACGTTCCTCGGTGCTCAACAGGGGATAGAGCTGGTGGGAGAGGCCGGGAGTGGAGAAGAGGCTTTAACAGAGATTCAAGCATTACAACCTGAGATTGTGGTCGTGGATCTGCATTTGCCCGGGATGGGCGGGGTGGAGTTGACCAGAAAAATTCGCGAGGTTTGTGTAAATGCTAAAATAATTATTCTTTCCAGCTTTTCTGAAGAAGATGAGGTGATAGACGCCATCGAGGCTGGAGCTCTGAGTTATCTACTGAAAGATTCCTCTCCGGCAAAACTGGTTGAAGCAATTCAGGCCGCCCAGTTAGGAGAACCTGTTTTACATCCTCGGATTGCTAAAAGATTAATGCAGAGAGTGCGACGGCAAGAACCGGCCGGGGAGCAACTTACTGTTAAGGAAAAAGAAGTGTTAGCTTTATTGATCCAGGGACGATCCAATAAAGAGATGGCCGGCGAATTATGGGTTTCCGACACGACAATTAAGAGTCACGTTAGCAGTATTCTCCGTAAATTAGAGGTAAATGATCGTACCCAGGCGGTGATCAAAGCCATGAAAGAGAGGTTACTAGAGAAATGAACTCTGCGGCTTTGAGTAATCGTAATAAAGAAATGCTCAAAGATGCCGGGAGAGGAGCGCTCTTTGGAATCGGTATTGGTTTTGCCTTTCGGTTAGCATTAGTTGGGATGCCGACTAATCTCCTGGATTGGCTGGCCACTTCGGTTTTTGGGATGGTGATCGGATTTGCGCTTACCTTAAGTATTGAATTTATGACGAAGTTGATTCTTCTCTTCCTGCCTAGTTTAGGAATGTGTCTCTCCTTCCATTTTTTGTTGGATTTTATGGTAGGTTTTGGGGTTTTCTATAGTATTGCTTATTTTTCCGAGCCATTCGGATTTGAGCGAGAGAATATCTTTCATTACAGTGTAGCAGTGGCAATCTCTGCAGCGATGATAGGTTTGTTCTTTCTTTTTATGGGAGAAACAGAAGAAAAGATCCGTTTGGAAGAGGAGAATAAAAGATTGGCGGTATTAGAAGAACGTAATAGGGTAGCCCGAGAACTACATGATTCGGTCGCACAAGCCTTATTTGGGATTAATTTACATCTTAGCACTATAGATTATCTAAACAAACATCAGCCCCAAGATTTACCAAAGGTTATTGCGCAATTGCAGGAGATGGTGGTAGAGATCCAGGCGGAAATGAGGTTAATGATTTACGAATTAAAACCTACAATTTTTGTGGAAAAAGGTTTTTCCGAAAGCAAAGCATACTCAAGCCTTAACCATTCAGGTGAGAGTAGAAATAACCAGGGAGGGAACAGGGAAATTGATCATTAAGGATGATAGAGAAGAGCTTGAGAGGATTATGTTTCAAAATAACAAAGAGCTCTACAAAGGATGGAAGAACGGTTAGCAGAAACTAATGGTACGGTGCGAATCGATACTGTGGCTGCAAAGGAACTATTTTGACGGTGGTTTTTAATGATCTTTAAAAACAGAGAGCGCGTTTCGGAGGGGAAAAGATGAAACGGTTAGATGTTCATGCTTTAGTGAGTGATGGTGTAAAGGGCGCGTTGATCGGAATCGGGATCTCAGCGGTATTCATGTTGATTAGTATTGGTTTTCCCACCTCCGTTTTGAATTGGATATTTTTAATTGGTTTCGGTTTGGGAATTGGATTTTTATTGACGGTTGGTAATGAGCTGGTTGGCATAGTAATCCAATATTTTTTCCCGGTTCTGAAGAAGTGGAGGCTGTTTAATTGTTTTCTTACTTTTCCTGTCAGCACGGTTCTTTTTTATCTGATCTTTAGTTTGTTTTACTGCTGGATACCTTTTCGGGAAAGGCTTACTTACAGTATGGGAGCGGGAATCGCTTCAACTATGGTGGGGCTTTTTTTTATCTATGCGCAGGAAAAAGAGGAAAGAATTCGGTTGGAACAGGAGAATCGGAGATTGGCGGTGTTAGAGGAGAGACATCGAATTGCCCGGGAGTTACATGACTCGGTCTCTCAAAATCTCTTTGGCATCAGTTTACACCTTAATACTTTTGAGTATTTGCGCAAACAGAATCCGGAAGCCTTTCGCAAGAGTGTCCGGCAGTTACGAGAGATGGTAACCGAAACTCAGGTGGAGATGGGGTTATTAGTCTATGAATTAAGACCGGTGGTTATGGAGAAGGGATTTTATGAAGCTTTGGAGAGCTTAAGTGGACTATATCGAGCTCGTTATAGATTGAGTATTACTACCTGCTTTAAAGGCAATGAGGAAAACCTAAAAGGTGGTGTTCAAACCGCATTATACCGGGTGACACAAGAAGCTTTGAATAATATCGTAAAACACGCCAAGGCCAGATTTGTACAGGTGGAAATGGAGATCGGGCCTCAAGGAAATGGGATTTTGCTCATCCGTGATGATGGACAGGGGTTTGACAAGGAAGAGAGTAGCAGAAAAATCTGTTACGGGTTGCGGGGAATGAAGGAGCGTGTTAGTGAGCTTAATGGTGAAGTGAAGATTAATTCAGTAAAAGGTAAAGGAACCACGGTTACAGTGTTTTTTTAACATATATTATGAAACGAATTTTCTTTTTAAAACTCTGCTTGAAGCAGGGTTTTTTAATAGAAAAATAATGGAAGTATTAGGATGAAAGCGAGTAATAAGCGATAAGCAGCAAGCTCCTCTCTGCTTTTTACCTCCTATTTCTCAATCCTGAGTAACGAGCGCTCTCCTCCCAAAGTAGGAGAAAATTCCCCTCCGAATTGGCGGTGGGAAGTTCAACCCCTCAGTGGAGGTAGGACAAACACATTTATTCTATACTTAAAAGCAGATGACAATTTAGTCCATGAAGCAAACATTATTTTGGAATAAAACTAATTGCGTTGTTATCTTAATTTGAGGTCACCCCAGAATATATAGTGTGTTGCTTGTAAGTCGTTCATCTGGCTACCACCCGCATCACAAAGTGATTTAAATCAAAGCCAGGTGAATCGACAAGCCTCGAAGTGTTTTCTAGATTGGTTAAATGGTATTTTTGGTAATTATGCATTTCCCTCATATATCAAACCATCTGATCTCCATGGGTTTGAGTAATACTTCCACTTTCTTTCCCTCTCCGGTTGAGATGATTGTTGTGACTGGGTGAAGAGAGTTATTGATAACCGCGAATCTTTCGGCATCCGGATAGGCGGCGACCTCGGTTTTCGGATTAGAGGTAAACCAGATCTTCATCTCCCTTTCTCTGCTTGCAGCCCAATGAATCGCCCTTAATAATAACCGGTTGTTTTGAAAGTTATAAGGAAGTCCGGCGATATAGACTGCCCGTCCTGTGCCAAAGGTGTTTGCAGCCAGATTTACCTCCCCCTCGGAGGCGGCAAGAATTTTAGTCTGATCGGAGAGAGCGTAGATTGAGCGCATTCCTTCGCCAAAATCGATCGGATTCGTGACGTCTTGAGTGATAAAATGTTCTCTTTGGAGAGGTTTTGGGTACCTGGTGTAGGATAAAGAAAAACCTATCTCTTTATCAACTCCGAGAACCTCCGCTAGTTGAAAGTATCTTCCTTGGTATTGACTGGCAGTAGGTTCTCCGATACCGATCAACCCGCCTCCCATATAGACCCATTCCCGTATTTTGGCAAGCACCTCTTTATCCTGCCAATTGTCGCCGCCACTCCAGGCGGTTCCGGCATCGCCGGCATTAATAAGTACTCCAATCTCTTGAGGTATGCCCTTGCTTTTGAGATCATCGAAGTTTAGGAACTCGACTTCAAAGGGCAATCCACTTAAACACTCAAGAACTCCAAGGTAAGAATAAGTTTGTTTATACCAGATCGCATGAGCCACCATCTGACACTGCCAGGCGCGAAGTCGGCCCCAACAATTAAGAATTCCGACTTTAAAAGGAGCAGTATAAGGCCTGGCGCTTCTTATATTATGATGAATATCTCTAAATTCCTGACAGATCTCTTCAACGCGGTCAATAAACTCGGGAAACTGCGCAGCGAGACTAAGGTATCCCCCATAACCCATACGATCAATTGGCTTTCGCAGAATTGCTCGACGCGCTTCCAGCCAGTTTTTATTGGCTTCACCGATCGGATCTCCATTCGGATTAAAGACATCGGGGAAGAAATAGGGTAGAAATCGTCCTTCAGTATATTTTATTCCCGGAATATCTCCAATCAGTCTGAGAGTAACACCATTACCGACAGAACCGACCACCGCATCCAAACCAATATCCTGGAAATACTCGCCATATGGTTCCGTGCCGATCCAATTATCACCTAGAAACATCATTGCTTCTTTCCCATGCTTATGCGCAATCTCCACACATTCCTTAGCTAACTGGCAGACAAACTGTTGTTGAAAGTCAAGCCAATCAAGATACTGTTTGGTAGGCACGCGGAACGGAGAATTATAATAACCTTCATCAACCAAATCCTCAGACCGTAACTTATAACCTTTGACTTTTTCAAACTCTGCCAAGGCCAACGGACTGATACTGGAAGTATAACCAAACCAATCTACGTACTTTTCCTTAGCCTGCTCATTGAAGCAAAGGGTAAAATGGTAGAAAAAGGTGGTAAATCTTACCACATCGACCTCAGGATACGCAGTTAACCATTGGTCGAGACGGTCCAACATATGTTCTTTAGTCTCAGGATGCCGTGGGTCGTAAGGCATCTCATGGGGTCCATCCCCCCACTGGTTGGTAAGGTGGTTATACATCTGGGTGGGATCCCAGACCATGTAAGCCAGGAAATTTACGGTATAAACATGCCACTTTTTAGCTTTTTTGATGGTGAGTGTCTTTTTTTGCGGGTCAAAATCCCAGTGTGATGGGTCGAGAACAGCCCCGGTAGTCCGATCGATTACTTCCCACCATTCTTTGGGATTATGGTTGAGATCAACCGTAAGTTGTTGGTCAAAGTATCCCGTCATGAGCTTGATCTTAACCGCATCCGCAATCGCCGTTACCGGTTCAGACATTAAGTATAACTGTTGTAAATGGTCTTGATGGGTACTAGCCCATTCTTGATCTTTTCTCGTCAAAAAATAGGTGGCGTATACTTTATGCCCTAACTTTTGAATATCAGGTGGGAGCTGAGTCCCATCAGAATTTCTTACCGCATCACTACCCCATTTTTTTGCTATAGAAATAATCTCCTGTTCCATATTTTCCTGAATGGGTAGGGTTACTCGCCCTTTATCCTTTGCAGATAGTTTCATGTAGACCTTCCTTTCCGTATGCTAATTTTACAAAACGATGGCCAATCTTACTTCCGGCGTGAGTGAATGTCTACTCTTTCACGGCGCCCGCCACAATTCCCGAGAAAATATATTTTTGGAAAGTTAAATAAATTAAAATTGTAGGAATCATCACGACAATAATGGCCGCGCTAAGACTTTCCCAACTTCCAAGTTTAGAATTGCTGAAAAACATCAAGGTAGTTGTTAATGTCCTTAACTTGGCTGAAGGCATATAAAGATATGGAATATACATATCATTGATTACTTCAACTGCTTTGATAATTGCCAAAGTCGCAGTGGCTGGCAACATTAAGGGAAAGATAATTCGCCAAAACACTCCGAAATAGGAAGAACCATCAATCAATGCGCTTTCATCGATACTAACCGGGATTTTCTCAATGAATTGAGTATAGATATATATTTGCATCAGATCGGTAGCCGCGTAGATAATAATTGGCGCCATAATGGTGTTATAGGCATGAAGATTTTTAACAACAATAAACCTGGTGACTTCGGTAATCAAACCTGGCATGATCATACCCATGACAAAGAGGGACATAATTACTTTTTTAAACTTAAACTCAAACCTGTTAATACAATAAGCCGTCATTGAACCTAATAGCGAGTTAATGAAGACACTAAAGACCACTAAGACTCCTGAATTGACAAAGCCCCGTAAGATCTCTCCCTCTCGAAAAACGGTTTGGTAATTTTTCAAGTAAAAACTGCTCGGAGGTTTTAACGGAAATTCGCTTCCAATCTGGAGTGGCGTTTTAAAGGAAGAGAAAAGCACAAATAATAAGGGTAGAAAAATAACAATTGTGATTAAGATTAATACTAAATAAGAGATGGTCTTCCCTGGATCAAGCTTTTTTCTTTGGTCCGACTTAAAGCTCAATAGTGGGTTAACTATTGTTTTCATTAGTAAAACCCACCCCCTTAATGTTGAAAACTTTATTTTGTATCCAATTCAGTAAAATAATTAAACAGATTAGCGAGACACCCATCGCTGAGGCTGTTCCGTAACTGCTAAACTTAAAAGCAGTCTCCAAGGTGTAAGTGGTAAAGGTGCTACTGGCATGACCGGGACCGCCGTTTGTCATAATAAACGGAATATCAAAAACCTGTAAGGCGCCACGGAGATTAAGGAAAAGAATCACTTCCAAAACTCTTCTGACTCCGGGAACGATAATAAATCTAAACTTTTGCCAGGCATTAGCGCCATCAATCATTGCTGATTCTAACAGTTCAGTATGGATGGATTGAATTCCGGCTAGAAAAAGGATCACATGAACACCGCTGAATCTCCAGAGAGAGACACCGGCTAGAGTGAGATTGACAATCCTTACATCGGTTAGCCAGTTCCTAATCAACATCCCTAATCCAATTTTCTCCAAAATCCCGTTTAACGCGCCATTAATTGGGCTAAAGAAGAAAGAAAAAGTATAGGCGATTGCTACTCCATTGATGATGTAGGGCATAAAAATAACAGTTTTGAAGAATTTACTTCCTCGAATTTTACGATCGAGAATGGCAGCAATTATTAGTTCAATCGGAATAAAAAAGGCATGTACAAAAAAATAGATCGCGTTATTCCGGAGTGAAAGCCATACTTCCGGTGAATTAGTCAGTATTTCCTTATAATTCGTCAGCCCAACCAGTTCCTGTGTTTTGCTTAGCCCGTCCCAACTGGTAAAACTTACGCGAAACATCTCAATAGTAGGGAACAGGACAAACAACAACATTAAGGAGATGGGAAGAAAGAGAAAAACGAAGAGGACACTATTCTTCTGTTTGCTAATAGTCTTCATAAAATCTGCTCCTCATTTGGGTTAATTGAAATTTAACCATTGATTAATAAAGTGACTATTGCTCGGCAATAGTCACTTTATTTTAAACGTTGCTCTGCTAAGTTATTTAATGCCTAGTCTTGATCTGGCGTTCTTCCATTTCTTATTTAAATCATTCATCATTTGGTTAAGGTTTTTACCGGCCATCATTTCTTGTCCCAGAGCTTTTACATCAAATTTAATGGCATTCATGATCTTATTATAGTCTTCGTTACCTTCCATAAAGACTACAAAATTGAGGTCAGGTTCCTTGTATGCTTCTTTAAAGATGGGACCGATATCAATGGTAATTCCTTTAAGGGTCGAGGCCATCTTATATTTGGTCATCCTTTTAACATAAATATCCTTACTAAACCACCAATTATAAAAATCTTTTACTTCTTCTATGTGTCGAGAATTCCTCGGTATACAGTAAAAGTTCTCTACCATGGAAATAACGTTAAATGGCTCAGTCTCTTTCTCTCTGACGGGAAGGAAAAAGGCGCCAATATCACTCAGATCGCCATTGGTCATGCTTTCCAGATCAGCAATAAACCACTGACCTGATGCCAACATTGCGCCTTTGCCTGAACCAAAAAGCATTTTTGCCTGATCCCAACTTACACCCAGGGGATCCGGTCCCATTACCTTTGCGTTATAAAGGTCCATAATTTGAGCATATGCTTTATAAAACGGTTGATCTTTAGAAAACGGCCCATCCTGGGTGGCCATTACATTCCACAAACTGCCATTATTTGCGACTAAAGCCGGCATAAACTCATTAAACGGATAATCCGGCCAGGCATCTTTTCCACCCATACAGATTGGAATATATTTGTTTCCTTTCTTTATCTTCTTGGCTGCTTCAATAAACTCTCCCCATGTTTTAGGGATAGCGATGTTATACTCGTTAAAGATACTTTTTCGATACCATACGAACTCATTGAACATGCTTTCAGGAAGACCCACGATGGTACCATTGATTGCATAGTCGGTGGCGAATAGGTTTGCTTTTGTTGCTTGGAGATCGTTTAAAGGTAAAAGGCTATCTTTAAAGTTTTCAAGCCATTTTGCCTGTAGCGGAAGAATATCTGGAAGCTCGTTGGCGGCATTTCTTATTTTCATGGTATTTTCGTAATCCACTTCTTTAAAGAGTTCAAATTCAATAGTAACATTAGGTTGGACCTTTTTGTATTCCGCAGGGATATTCAATTCCTTCAAGATCTCAAGAGTAGCCGGGTTCCAGACCGGAAACTTGAGGGTAACATTCTCTTTATGCTGAGCAAAACTTACCAGACCGGTACTGAGGAACAACATGATGAGCAAAGACGATAGAAGGCTCCTAGCCAGTGAATGTTTTTTCACCTTAATTTCCTCCTTTTGCTTTTCTTCACACGAAAACTTACGACCCTTGTAGGGTTAGGTTCGAACCTAATACTAGTTTATCTTAAAACTCAATCGTATTTAATGACGGATCTTTTGATTTACCGATTTATTTTGTTATAACCTGATAATCCAGAGTTGCTTTTGTGGCGTGAGGCCAGATAATGGGGGGAGTAGTCATCCTTTATAATTAGAAGGGCTTTCACCGGTATATCTTTTAAAGATTCTACTAAAGTGTTCAGCACTTGTGTACCCTACTTTTTCAGCGATCTCATAGACTTTCAAATTAGTCGTGACAAAAAGTTCTTTGGCTTTGGTAATCCTTATTTTCGTTAGATAATCGATGAAGTTTTCTCCCATTTCCTTGGCAAAAAGTCGCGAGAAGTGGGATTCACTCAAGCCCACGAACTCGCCGATCATGGGAAGGGTAATCTCCTCCTGGTAATTATCTTTTACAAATTGGCAGGCCCTGACTACCGCCCGATGAAGCCTAATACTGGCCTTCTCCTGTAAATAGTGGAGCATGGCGCCGACTAAATTTTTTATCCAGTTATTGATCTCAAAAACTGTTTCAAAACGTGAGATCGTAGTATAAAAGTCGGTTTCCCGCTCAAAGACTTCATTACTCTCTTCTCCTAGTTCGTTCAGGAAATTGATGATTAAAAATAGGATTTCCATATAATAGGGGTATGTTTCTTCAATTTTTAGGACATCAAAACTTCTGATCTTATCGAAAATTGCCTCAAGTTCCATGAAGACTCTCCTTGGATCGTTTTCTTTTAAGGCGAGGAGAAATTGCTCTTTATTTTTCAAAAAACTGGGAGGATGATTCTCTCGGGCAAGCACTGCGGTATCTTCAGGAAAGACAATTCTATCTTTGCCAAATATAAACCGCAATTTTGCATACTGTTTACTCTCGGCAAAAAGCTTTCCAATATGCTCATAGCCAGTCTTTACTGAACTGACTCCAGTTGAAACAGTTATATTGATATAGGTTTTTAAAGAATGCTTAATTGTATTGACCGTTTCTAATACCCTTTTTCTGACCTCATTTAAACCGACGTCTGGGAAGGAAAGCACAATTATATATTCTTGAGGTGATAAAGAAAGGTATTCACCACCTTTTCCTTCCGCTAGAACTTGGTTGATCGAGTGCCCGACGGAGGTTTGAAAGCGTCCTAAGTCCATCTGTCCGTATTTATTCACAATTTTGTGATAATCGTCCACCCAGAAGAAACAGCAAACCAGATTTTGTTTTCCGATTCCAAATCTTAGCTCCTTAATCTTTTTGTCAAGGTCATCAATCTTGCCGCCGATAATTAAATCCCTTAGTAATTTTTCCCGAAGTATCTTTTTTGTAAGAGCAGGGTCATCATCGGACAACTTACTTTTATCTTCCATTCGGTTACTTAGATCCTGTAGCAATTTTAAGATATTATCCACATCCATCTCAGGTTTTAGAATGTAATCATCGGCTCCATAGCGAAAAGCCTCTCTCACGAGGTAATAGTCGTCATAAGCGCTTAACACCGCGATGCGTTGAGGTAGCTCTAATCTTTTGAGCTCTTGAATTAGTTGTAAACCATCCATGATTGGCATGTTAAGATCGGTAACAACAAGATCGATCGCTTCTTCTTTAATAATCTTTAGAGCTTGTTTGCCATTGTTAGCCTCATAATTCAAGTTAAAACCATAATTTTCCCAATTAGTTAAAGATTTAATGGCTAACCTTACGAGTGGTTCATCGTCAACAATCAATACTCGATATACTGTTCTCACCTCCTGATTGGTTAATTGCTGGAAGTAAGATTTCTACTGTGGTATATTCCCCCAATTGGCTGTCAATCGTAATTCCGTAATTCTCCCCATGATTAAGCTTAATCCTTTTGTTGACATTAGCGATCCCAATTTTAGTAAAACCCTTTTTATCCTGGAACTCTTGTTCAAATAGAGTCTTTATTTGTGTTTGCGTCATTCCCTTTCCATTGTCGCTTACCTTGAAAACCAGATTTCCATCAAGAAGGTAACCTTTGATTAAAATCTTCCCTTTGCGTTCTAGTTCGCTAACGCCGTGAAAAATGGCATTTTCAATAATAGGTTGCAACAGCATTTTGGTCATTTTTAAGTGCTTAATCTGGTTATCAATTTCATATTCTACGGAAAATTTATCTCCGTATCTGACTTTCATTAGATAAACATAGTTTTTTACTGTTTGGATCTCAGTTTCTACAGTCACCACCGAACCCTCTCCTCCCAAAGTGGCAGAGAGGATACGCATAAAGGCCTCAGAGACATTCTTAATACTTTCTACTTTAGAAACCATGGCCATTAGTCGGATCGAATTTAAGGTGTTAAAAATGAAGTGAGGATTAATCTGATACTGTAGCGCTTCAAGCTCGGCCTTATTTCTCAGTTTCTCCTTCAGATCCCGCTCTGCGATTAGCCTTTCAATCTTACGGACCATTTCATTGAAAGAATTACTTAAGCGCTGAATTTCTCCATTGCCCTTTTTACCGACATAAACATCGAACTCTCCGTTTTCTACTTTTTTCATTTTTTTAATTAAATTATTAATCGGATTGATTAGGTCGGTAAAGAACAAAACGGAAAAAGCGCTAAACAGAAAGATAATGAGAGTATAGATCAGAAGGGAAAATCGGGAAACGCGTTCCACATCAGCAGTTAAGATCTGATAATCAATGATCTTCACAATGTTCCAATTAGTTTTCGAAACCGGATAAGTAGCAATGAATTTTTTTACTCCATCGATTTCGGTAAGATAAGAAGTAGGACTGGTTGTAAAATCATCATTCAAAAACAAGCAATTCTTAGCTTTTTTACCCAATAGTTCTGAGCTTTCGCTAACAATGATATTCCCAGTGGCATCAATGATTAAAAACTCTCCGCTCGGGGAATATTTTAAACCGGAAAAGATCTTATCGAAGAGATTCAATCTCAGCGCTAAATAAACAACTTCAATATCCCCTCTGTACCTGGAGATTTTAGGAGAAATGGCGATGGCTAGCACATACTTGTCTGTGGTTCCATCTATTGATAGATCCGAAGGATTACCGGTGATACTGCGGAGATTACCTATCACCTTGACTTGACCGGAATCATTGGCGCATTCTTGATACCAACTCATTTCTCTAATGACCTTCTCATCGATACTGAGGGCATTGCGGTAGTAATAATTCCCTTGTTCTTTAAAAAAAAAGATGACCGTTTCAATGTCATTTCGATAGTTAAACAAGTAGCTGAGTTTAGAGTCAATAGCTCGCCCTAAACTGAGCTTGGAAAAAGAATCCGTCGTTCGATGCCAGTCGGTAACCATATCGATCAAGTCATGATTTGTTTCATCCGTGATGATTACCTCAGCTGTGATCAACCTCATTAATTCTTCCTCAATACTCCTGGAGATTTGCTCCATTGACTGCAAAGTTTTTTCGGAAGAAGCTTTTAAAAGTAGATTCGAGTATACTTTATTCGTAATTAAATTAATGCTCATAAACGGTATAACCAACATTAGGATGAAGGCTAGAAGATACCGACCAGTTAACCCCAGTTTATTACACATAATTTATTCCCCCAAGGTGAAATCATCGGTCTCACTTTATTAACTTTCTTGTATCGCTTTCTTTTCGCTAATTTAATCTTACTTATACAATTTATCACATTTGCGGTTTTTTTCCAAACAAATTAGGAGGCTTATTCCTTTAGAGTTTGGAACCCGATGATAGTTAACATAACAGTCTTTTTATGCATAAAGGGCTATTTGGGGTTTTTACTTAAAAGTGAACAAATTTTTAATAACGTGTTGACAATGCAAGAAAGATATGTTATCTTAGTTATAGAGCGAGCGCTCATTCTACAACTAAGATGCTTTGTAATTTAATAGCAATATGATAAATATCATTACAGCATTTTAAGTCAGGTCTGGATATTAATTAACACATAGCGAATACATTCCTGAAGAGTATAAAACCTTGTATTTCTGCAACTTATGACAACAACTCATGAGAGGCAATTTTTGCCGCATAATTACGGATCGATTGAATAGCATAATTAAAAATTATGATCTTAAAGGGGGTAAACTGTCATGACGGATCATCTAACCAAAGCTAATATCAATCTTTTTGCCATTTTGCGTAATTTAGAGGATTTATGCGCAATGGAAGACGAGACTAAACTAATTGTAAAGGATTGCAACATCTCGATCCAATTTATAGTAAAGAATGGGCCAGAAGCATTTTTAATATTGAAAGATGGAAAATGCGCACTGCAAAAGGGTAGAAAAAGATGCAAAATTAAGCTGTATTTTAAAAATCCTGAGCATCTAAATAAAATGTTTGATGGGAAAGCCAATCCGATTTTATTAAAAGGGTTCACCAAATTAGGTTTTCTTAAAAAAGAATTTCCTAAACTTGTTGAAAAACTAACATATTATTTAAAACCCACTGATCAGCTTTTAAAAGACCCCAAATACCTAGAAATTAATACATATCTCACTATGTTTACAGCTTTCAATGCAATGGTGCAAATTGCCAATCATGATCGGCTTGGTAAGCTTAATTCATCGCGAATTCCGGATGGAGTAGTCGCAATTTCCATCTTAGGCGGAGGACCTTCCATCTTTATCACATCAAAATCCGGATGTCTTGAAGTTAATAATGAGACTGATAAACCAATACGAGCTTATATGAGTTTTGCCAACACTAATATTGCTAATGCTATTCTAAATAATAAGGTGGATACCTACTCTGCGATCGGCGGCGGTGAATTAGAGATCAGGGGTTGTATACCAATGATCGACAATCTAAATAAACTGTTATCGCAAGTTCCTGCATATGTAAGATAGCGTCTCAAAAGCACACTAAATCACTAAATTAAGAATAGTTTCCTATCTAGAAGGGAGGAGAATTTATTGAACATAAATAAATATGATAAAAACCGTGAGCTTTTTATGAAAGCAGTAAAAGTGATTCCTGCCGGAATATATGGCCATCTTGGTCCTGCCGAAGGGTGTTTTACACCTGTTAGCGCCTACCCATTTTTCTCTCAGCAGGCAAAAGGCGCTTATTTTTGGGATGTGGACGGAAATAGGTTTATAGACTACATGTGCGCCTATGGGCCTATTATTTTAGGTTACAATGATGAAGAGGTGGATGGCGCAGCCATAGAACAGCTTAAAAAAGGCAACTGTGTTACCTCGCCGTCATCCATAATGGTAGAGTTTGCTGAATTGATGGTTGATACAGTAGAAATGGCTGACTGGGTATTTTTTGCAAAAAATGGGGGAGATGTGACCAGCTTTGCAATTATGGTTGCCAGGGCGGCAACCGGAAGAAAGAAAGTTATACTTGTTAATGGCGGATATCATGGAGTTGCCCCCTGGACACAACAAGAAGGGTATCCCGGGATTATTAAGCAGGATGTAGAGAATAATTTCTATGTTGAATGGAATAATTTTGAAGAGGTCGAGAGAATCGTAAAGGAACATCCGGGAGAAATTGCCTGTTTTATGGCAACACCTTATCACCACCCTGTTTTTGCTGATAATGAACTGCCGGCGGATGGTTATTGGCAAAAAATTAGAAAATTATGTACCGACCATGGGATAGTATTGGCGATTGATGATGTGCGTTGCGGATTTAGACTAGATATGGCGGGTTCTGATCAATATTTTGGGTTTAAAGCTGATCTCATGTGTTTTTGCAAGGCGATAGCAAATGGATGGAGTGTATCGGCATTATGCGGCATAGATGCGCTCAAGGATGCGGCGGCATCGGTAAAGTATACCGGAAGCTATTGGTTATCTGCCGTACCGTTTGCAGCAGGTATTGCCTGTCTTAACAAGTTAAAGAAAATTGATGCTCCCAAGCATTTACAGGAAAAAGGCAAAAAACTCACCGATGGGCTGGTAAGTATTGGAAAGGCCCATGGCTTTGATCTTAAGGTCACAGGAGTAGAAAGTATGTGGTATATGCGCATAGCCAATGATGATTCATTTTTACTGCATCAAGAGTGGGTCGCTGAATGTGTGCGCCGAGGAGCATTTTTTACCAACCACCATAATCATTTCATCAATTGGGCGCTTACTGATGAGGACATTAAAAAGACTCATGAAATAGCAGATGAGGCTTTTCATATTCTAAAAAAACGTCATTTTTAAGGTAAAGCAATTTATAACAAATCTTAAGGAATGCACAATACGATTATTGAAAGGCTTAAGGTTATTATGCAATTCCCTCTTAATAAGTGAACTTAAGTAATAAGTAATTTTAATTCAAGACAAGCAATTTTTAAATTATTTTAAGGTAGTCGTTCAAGCTGGCTACCTCCGGCACACGTGAAGTGATGAAAATTTAAAGCCGGGCGCCTCGACAAGCATCGAAGGCATTTTCTAGGTGAGCTATTTGCGTTGTCCTTATATTCAACTATCTCGCCACAATATATTGATAGCCTTTTTCCAAGTAACACACTATATATTGTGGCGTGACCTCAAATTAAGGTAACAACGCAATTAGCATAGGTGAATTAAATTATAAAAAATAAAATTGTGGAGATGATGGAATGCCGATAAGTGTAAATGAACGGTTAATACTTGAAAAGAAGGCTCACGAACTTAGGCTCTTATGTGTCAACACTGTCATGTGGGCGGGAGGAGGTCATATTGGAGGAGCTTTAAGCGCAATGGATATACTCACAATTTTATACTACAAATATCTTAATATCGATCCTAAAAACCCAAATTGGCCTGACCGAGATAGGTTTATACTAAGTAAGGGGCATATAGGGGTAGGGTTTGCGCCTGTGCTTGCGGATAAGGGATACATTGATAAGGAATTGCTTAAAAAATATAATCACACAGGCTCTGATTTAGCTATGCATTTAGATTCCCTTAAGGTACCGGGGGTTGACGCCTCGACAGGATCTTTAGGGCACGGACTTTCAATTGCGGTGGGAACAGCTCTTGCAGCGCGGTTGTTGAAAAAATCACACATGACATATTGCCTTCTTGGTGATGGTGAATGTAACGAAGGTTCGGTATGGGAGGCTGCGATGGCTGCATCTCATTATCAAGTTACTAATCTTGTTACTTTTGTTGACAGAAATAAGTGTATGATTGACGGGCCGACTGAAGAGGTAATGGGGCTTGAACCCTTTGCTAAGAAGTGGGAGGCCTTTGGGTTTATTGTAAAAGCAGTGGATGGGCATGATTTTATGCAGCTGTCAGAAGCTATAGACTTTGCATTAGAGGAAAAGTCCGCGCCGGTGGTAATTATTGCCGATACCAATAAAGGCTGTGGCGTAGATTTTATGGAAGGGGATTATAAATGGCATTATGGCTCGCTGGACTCGGAAAAAGTTGAGCAGGCCTTTGAAAGCCTCGAAAAATATTACCAGAAGAGGAAAGGAGTGAGTAGAAATGGCTAGTGGGTTAACATATACCATGTTAGATGCTACTAAGCTTTCAACTTCGGAAATCTATGGCGCCGTTTTATGTGAGCTTGGTGAAAAGCATCCGGATATTGTGGGATTTTCGGCAGACCTGGCTAAATCCACTAAAATCGGATTATTCCAGAAGAAATTTCCGGACCGTTTCTTTAATGTTGGTATTGCAGAACAAAACATGTTCGGTATAGCTGCCGGTATGGCAAAGGCAGGACTTACGCCTTTTGTCTCAACTTTTGCCGTATTTGCTACCATGAGAGCATTGGATCAGGTACATACAGATATTTGTTATCAAAACCTTAATGTAAAAATAATAGCGACTCATGGCGGGCTTTCCTTCGGGCAGGCCGGTTCAACTCATCATTGCACCGAGGATTTATCCATAATGCGTTCTATGGCTAATTGTCAGGTCATAGTGCCGGCAGATGGCATAGAAACCGCCAATGCGGTTGAAGCGGCATATTATACACCCGGTCCCATATATATAAGAATAAACCGTGGTTTTGACCGAAGATTTTATGATCGTGCTGAATATGGATTTAAAATAGGTAAGGCCGTAAAACTTACAGAAGGGACAGATATTACAATCATTGCTTGTGGCTCATGTGTATATCAGGCTGTTGAGGCAGCAAATATATTGGCTAATGCTGATGGAATAAAGGCCAGAGTGTTAGATATGCATACCATAAAACCAATAGACAAAGAGGCGATATTAGAAGCAGTGCATGACACCCGCAGAATAATTACCGTTGAAGATCACAATGTAATTGGCGGATTAGGAAGCGCCGTTGCTGAAGTAATTGCCGGGAGTGGCAAAGGTTGTGCTTTTGAAAGGCTGGGTATTCCCGACACCTTTTCCATAATAGGGCTTCATGAAGACCTGATGGCATATTATAAAATTGATACCAACGGGATACTGGAATGTGCAAGAGAACTGTTGGGAAGGGATTTTGAAGCAGACGACGATTGGGAAGATGAGGTGTAATTATGGTATGTAAAGAAGAAATTTTTGCAAATAAGATATTTCTAAATTCAGTACTACCATTATTGAAAGTGTTAGCAGAAGAAAGGGGAGAGCTGAAAAAAAGTTTTAAAAATAAGACAGCAGTAATACAGATTAGCGCTAAGGATTTAGAAGGTAAGGTAGCTACTCATTTTGATATTAAAGATGGTGTTTGGACAGTTGGCAAAGGGACTGTAGAAAATTCTAATCTTGATCTTGAGTTAGAGTTTAGCAGTATAGTACAGTTAAATGACTTTTTTACAGGTAAAACTAAAAAATTACCAAAAATAAAAGGACTCCGTAATATAGGGCTTCTTGCAGGCGCATTAAAAGCTCTAATGGCTATGTCTAAACTGCTTGGGGCATCAAGTCCTCCTAAAAAGGAAGAAGAAAAGGAACTTCTTGTCAAGATGTATTTTTATTTGCTTTCTTCAGGAATAAGTCAGCTTAATAAGGCTGGGCACCCAGATATTAGCAACTGGACAAAGAAAAGTCCGGACAGAGTTTTTGCATGGGCTGTTACAGGCAAACCGGAACTTTCTGCTTATTTAAGAGTTAAAGCAGGTAATTCAAAAGCGGGCAGGGGAGAATATAAAAGGTCAAAACCATTTTTTACCATGCGTTTTGATACGGTAGATAGCGCCTTGGGAATTCTTCTGCAAATTGATGATATGATCGATGCTACTATCAATGAAAGAATTATTATGGAAGGCGCTCCTGAATATGGCGCGCAGATAGGAGAATACATGGTTCTTGTTGGTTCGTATGCTAAGGGAGAATATAAGAAGGGGTAAATTATTGAATATGAAGGTATCAAGTAGTTTAGCACCAATTCCATAGACGTAAATCAATAAAAAGTTGGTCATAAATTTTGATAACAATTTGCAAACAATGCCACTGTTGTGTCCAAATCGAATTGGATTTGCTGTTTCTCACAGCAAATTCAACAAGAGGCGTTGAAAAAGCTCTTTATCATGTCGCAGTGTGTGAGGGCGGTCTCAGCGCCTTCTTTATTTGATACCCACCCTGCAAAACATCTCGTATTTTCGCACCCACTAAGTAAAAGTCAAGCTAAATTTAGTTTCCAAAAAATTGATGTCAATTAAAAATCCAGTTAAGTCAAAGGAGTGCGCAATGTGAGATAACATAGTAAAGTTTAAGCGCCTGGGGTATGGTTTTTATTTCAAAGACCGGATATTTACAGGAAGCGCATAAGTCCTGATAAAAAGATAAAAGGAGGTGTTGTTATTGAAAATAAGATCCTTTAGCCATGTGGGTCTTACAGTATCAAATTTTGAGGTTGCTGTAAAGTGGTATCACGACATGTTTGGCTTCAGGCTCATAGATGAGCAAGTATTAGACGCAGAACAGGTAAATAATTTGTATGCTTTATACCGGCTGCATAATACAAAGGTAAGACTGGGGTTTTTAAGAGCGCCTAAAGGCGGGGTAGTCGAAATCTTTGAGTTTACACCGTCTAAATCGCCCCAGGATGTTTGTTGGAATAAACCTGGTCCTACTCACATAACATTGGATGTTAAAAACATCGAAAAGTGGTATCAACATTTAAAATCAAAAGATGTACATTTTTTTTCAAAACCACAAAGAACAGGAAAAGTAGAATGGGTATTTTTAAAAGACCCGGATGGCAATCTGATTGAGCTAATTGATTTAAAGGCAAATTATCAAATAATCAGGCTTTTAGGAGGTGTAGCAGGGAAAGCTATGGCAAAAGGCAAGTTTCGAAAATATTACTGATGTAATATGTAATAATGAAGTAACACACTATATGGCGTGACCTCAAATTAAGGTAACAACGCAAAAAGTATAGTAAATAAATGTATAGATGACAACACTAAATATGATAAAATTGTAGTAAAATTATAGAAATATTTCGGAGGAAAGATGAAGAAAATGAGAAGAAAAGAACAATTTAAGACAGAAGATACACTTGCCAGACAATACAAACCACATTATAAACCTACATTTAAAAAGACCAGTGAAGAGCGGAGACAGAAAGTTTTTGAGGTGGCAATTTCAGAATTTGCCGCCAACGGTTATAATGCCACTAATATAAATGTTATTGCCCAAAAAGCAGGTATAAGTATTGGTTCAATGTATAGTTATTTTAATTCAAAGGAAGATTTATTTTTAACTATTGTTGATATGGGTTTTAGTTTACTGGAAACTGTCTTAAAAGAGGTAAATGCTGAGGAGGATAACATTTTTGATGCATTTGAGGGTTTGCTGAGGGCATCACAAACTTATGCGCTAAATTATCCGGAATTAAACCAGATCTACCTTGATTTAACGACACAGGGACTTTCATTTATGTCAGAAAAGTTGTCACATAAATTGGAATCTATTACAGCAGAATTATATAGAAAAATAATCAGAAAGGCAAAGCAAGAAGGATTGGTGTGTAAAGAAATCGATGAGGGAGTAGCTTCTTTTTGCCTTGATAATCTTATAATTATGTTCCAGTTTTCTTTTACCTCTGATTATTATAAGAAAAGAATGGAAATATTCATTGGAAACCAAACAACTAAAGATGATGAAGATATTATTCAAGGTATAATGAAGTTTATAAAAAGGGCGCTTTCAACAAGATAATATAAATACGACTTATCAAGGTATCAATAATCCGAAACTTAAAATTAAGAATCTAAAACCCAAATCTAAAACTAATACCTAAAATCCAAAATCCAAAATCCAAAATCTAAAGTTTAAAATTTAGAATCTAGATTTAAGAAGGGGGCTTTTTCCAATGAAATTTAACGGTTTAGTCATCGGTATACCCAAAGAAATAATGGAAGGCGAAAAAAGGGTAGCGGCCACTCCGGAGACAGCGGGAAAGATGATCAAAGAAGGGGCTTTGGTATTGGTAGAAAAAGGAGCGGGAGAGGGTTCTTATTTTCCCAATGAAGATTATGAGAAGCAAGGCGCGCAAATAATTGAGAATGTTTGTAAGTTGTATGCTGAATCAGATATTATCCTTAAAGTGAAGGAACCTTTGTTTAATCAAGAGGTAGGTTTACATGAAGCGGATATGATGAAAAAGGGACAATATTTAATCACCTTTCTGCATCCTGCGTCTCCTGCAAATCATTCAGTTGTCAGGCAGTTGGCTACGAAGGGAATAACTGCCTTAACTTTGGATGGTGTTCCGAGAATCTCAAGGGCCCAAGCTATGGACGCGCTTACTTCGATGAGTACGGTAGCAGGATATAAAAGTGTGCTGATGGCGGCTAATAGATTACCTAAGTTTATGCCTATGATCGGAACGGCTATCGGTATGATTCAGCCATCTGTTGTTTTGGTGATTGGAAGCGGTGTTGCAGGGTTACAAGCTATTGCCACCGCAAAGCGACTTGGCGCTATTGTTAATGCGGCGGATATAAGGCCCGATGCTCGTGAACAGGCTAAAAGTCTTGGCGCCAAAGTGGTTGATCTTGGTATACCGCCTGAAGTTGCTATTGGAGAGGGTGGATATGCTCTGCACTTAACTGAGGAGTGGCTTTTAAAAGAGAGAAAAGCCCTTGGAGAGATTGTTTCTCACTCTGATATCATAATTCTTTCGGCCCTGGTTCCCGGAAAAATTGCACCTATCCTTGTGACTGAAGATATGGTTCAGAACATGAAAACAGGTTCTGTAATTGTAGATATTGCAATCGATCAAGGTGGTAACTGTGAAATTACCGAGCCGGGTAAAGTCGTAGAAAAAATTGGCGTGCTAATTGACGGGACCAAAAATATCCCGGGTATGCTTCCTTCCAGTTCTACCTGGATGTTTTCGAATAATATCTACAACTTTTTAAGCAATTTGGTTCAAGAGAGCAGCGTTAAAGATGCTAGCAATCAAGATGGCAAAATCGTTATAGATACTGAAGATGAGATCATAGCTTCATCACTAGTTACCTATCAAGGGGAAGTTGTCCATGCCGGCGCTTTAGAAGCGATGAAAATGCTTACAAGGAGAGATGGCAAATGAAAATTCTCATCTTATCGTTAATATTTATTATAACTACAGTTATTGGATATAAGATCATTAGTGATGTTCCTGGTTTGCTTCACACCCCATTGATGTCAGGTATGAATGCCTTATCAGGAGTTACGATCTTAGGCGCATTAATGGCTACTGCTACCGCTGTCAAAACAGGCAGTAAGGTTCTGGGGACAATCGCCATCATCTTTGCCATGATTAATGTTACCGGTGGTTTTTATGTTACCCATCGTATGCTTGGAATGTTTAAAACCAAGTGGGGGGATGAAAAGTGAATCTTACATATTATGACGGCATATCCTTACTTTGTATCTTAGGAATCATTTTGGGCATAAGATTGATGAATTCACCTAAAACAGCAAAATACGGGAATCTGTTAGGGGCAATCTCTCTTGCCTGTGCCGTGATCGTAACATTGGTAAAGAATGATATTATAGATAATACTCTTTTATGGATCGCAATTGCCATTGGAGGGATAGCAGGCTATTATCTTGCGGCAAGGGTAACAATGCTAAAAATGCCGCAAATGGTTGCTTTACTGAATGGACTTGGTGGCGGAGCATCCGCTTTAGTAGCGGTTGTAATTTTATTAGGGAACCTGGGGACTTTTGGTTTATCATTTGCTTGGTTTACTGTAATTACCAGTGTTCTTGCTTTAATTGTGGGGAGCATTACTTTTAGTGGAAGTATGATTGCAACTGCAAAACTAGAACAGAGAATTTCCCAACGTCCAGTTTACTTAAAAAGACATTCCTTCATTTTAGGGCTTATTTCCATTACTTTGCTTGTTCTTTTCGCAGTAATATTACATACATATTTTGTATCTTTTGGAAATAGGTCTTTAGGGGATACTTTGGGGAATAACCCTGATGTATTAACATTAATATTAGTTATTCTTATAGCAGCCTTTTCACTGCTTTGGGGTATTATTTTTACTATGCGTGTGGGTGGGGCTGACATGCCAATTACCATATCGCTTCTAAATTCTATGTCAGGTTTAGCAGGTGCAATTACAGGGTTTGCGATTTATGACCCATTGTTAATTGCAGTGGGAGGCATTGTCGGCGCTGCCGGATTAATTTTAACGAGGGTGATGTGTAAGGGGATGAATCGCAGCCTGTTGCAAGTACTTACAGGAAAGACGGTATTGGGTTCCGGTACGGAAGCAAAAACAGCTATGAGCGGCGAAAATAAAGAATTGTTTGCTGAATCAAGTGAAAAGCAGATTGAAGAAGATGACTATAACAAAAAAATTAAGAAGATTACAGCGATCATTGCGGAAGCAGAAAATATAATTATTGTGCCGGGATACGGAATGGCATTGGCGCAGGCACAATACCAAGTAAAGGTCCTCTATGATAAATTGATGGAAAGAGGAAAAGATGTTAAGTTTGCAATTCATCCTGTAGCCGGAAGAATGCCCGGACATATGAATGTACTGTTAGCTGAAGTTGATATCCCCTACGAAATATTATACGAACTAGATGTAATTAATGACGATTTTGACAATACCGATCTTGTTATTGTCATAGGAGCTAGTGATGTTATTAATCCGGCTGCCAATACTGCCCAGAGCACACCTATTTATGGTATGCCTATTTTAAATGTTGACAGAGCAAAACATATTGTTGTGCTTAACAAAGACACAAAACCCGGATATTCCGGTGTGCCTAACACAATTTATAAAATGGATAAGGTTATTCTGATCTTAGGTGATGCCAAGGAAACAATAGCTCCTATTATATCTTATGTATAAAGAAGTGTGTTTTATTTAGGAGGTGTAAAATAATGGCGGACCTGAAAGAGGTCATAAAAAAGCAGAGAAGTTACTTCGATAGTGGCAGAACTCTTGATCCCACATTTAGACTAAAGATGCTAACGACTCTGCAAAAGGCGATCACAGAGCATGAAACTGAAATTACAGATGCTCTTCAAAGAGATCTAAACAAAGCGCCCTTTGAAGCCTATGAAACTGAAATTGGCATCATATTGGGAGAGCTTCGTTACATCATTAAAAATTTAAAGTCATGGGCTAAACCAAGACAGGTAAAGACACCTTTGACCCATTTTAAATCTACTAGTTATATAGTGCCTGAACCATATGGAGTTGTTTTAATAATGTCTCCATGGAATTATCCATTTCAGCTTACTGTTGCACCACTGGTAGGAGCAATTGCTGCAGGAAACTGTAGTGTAGTAAAGCCCTCAGCATATTCTCCTGCAACATCTGCAATTATTGTAAAAATAATTAGAAAATATTTCGATGAAGGGTTTATTGCTGTGGTTGAAGGTGGAAGGCAAGCTAATCAAGAACTTCTGGAGCAAAAATTCGACTATATTTTCTTTACAGGTAGTGTGAACGTTGGGAAATTAGTAATGTCGGCTGCAGCGAAAAACCTAACCCCGCTGACATTAGAACTTGGCGGAAAGAGTCCTTGTATAGTAGACAGGGATGCAAACCTTAAAATTGCGGCTCGTAGAATTGTCTGGGGGAAGTGTTTAAATGCAGGGCAGACATGTGTAGCACCTGACTATCTTTTAGTTCATGAAGAAGTAAAAAGTCAATTATTAGAGTACATGAAAGGCGAGATCACAACTTTTTACGGACCACATCCATGTAAAAATAGGGATTTTCCGAAAATTATCAACCAAAAGCATTTTGAACGTCTAATTAGTCTAATGGATAACAGTAAAATATTTACGGGTGGCGACTATGATGAAGACACTCTTAAAATATCACCGACAATTCTTGATAAGGTAAGCTGGGATGACCCTGTAATGCAAGAAGAGATTTTTGGGCCGATAATGCCTGTCCTTGATTTTGATGATATATCCCAAGTTATCCAAGCTGTTAACAGGAGGCCGAAACCATTAGCTCTTTATCTTTTTACTACCAGTAAACAAACTGAAAAAACGGTAGTAGAAAGCATTTCGTTTGGCGGAGGATGTATAAATGACACCATAGTACATCTTGCAACCTCATATATGCCCTTCGGAGGTGTAGGCGAAAGCGGGATGGGCGGTTATCATGGGAGCTGGAGTTTTGATACTTTCAGTCATAAAAAAAGCATACTCAAGAAATCCAATTTTATAGATATAAAATTAAGATATCCTCCATATGAAAATAAGATCAATCTGCTTAAAAAAGTGCTGTAAATTTCTTGAAATTATTTATATATAATCGGTTATTTTTAGTTTAGAAGGCACAGTGGCCCTAAACTATTGAGTCATATGGGCTTCTGTGCCTTTTTTGTTACTGGTGACTGTACAAAAAAGGCATAGAAACGTACTAATGCAAGGATTAATTAATAGTTTCATGTATCAGTTCTGAATTTAAGATTCTAAGACTTGCCTTTTAAGGAATAACATGTTAAAATTATTCCATAAAAAGGCACAGATGCAAAAAGAAGTATTGACTTTCGCCAACAGATACTGGTATA